>TARA_R110002020_G_scaffold28154_2_pt1 | contig 74888 bp, 58 predicted proteins | sample TARA_R110002020 | Tara Oceans TARA_R110002020 (sample SAMEA4396489) | marine metagenome | biome: Westerlies Biome; feature: [MES] marine water layer (ENVO:01000295) within the mesopelagic zone...; material: water (ENVO:00002006), including particulate matter (ENVO:01000060) such...
CACTGTCGGGTATCGCGCACGGGACGAGCGATGGTCCAGTCAACTGGAATTCTCAGGAACTTCCTTCAATTCTATGCTTGGTGAAACCATTACCATAGAATCCAACGGTACGATTCCAGAGGGAAGAATGGTCTTCGTGAGAGCAGCCGCTAGAATTAACTTCGATACCCCAAGAGGTAGCGGAACGAGACGTTGGAATTACAATGAGCCACGTCAAGTGCTGGTTTACTAATGATTTAAACTGAAAAGCCATTCCTTAAGCGGGATGGCTTTTCAGCTTTACCCTTTTTCTAACACCTTATTCACTTTTATCCTATCCCTCTTGTGTACAAAAACCTGTAATAACAAGTTGACAGTAGAAAAATTTGACTTTACCCTAATAACATTCAATCCCTATACTTATGCGATATAATTTCTTTCTATATCTGATTCCGTTTTTTTTAATTCAGGGCTGTGCTCAACTTCCACAAAGCCAAGAGAATCAGGATTTAGTGAAAACAGAAAAAACTGCATTTCAAACTTCAAATCCTTGGAAACCTGTGACAGATGTCAGGGCTGATGTCGCGATTGTGTACAGTGTAAAAGATCACCACGGTAAAGCCGATATGAGTTTTGAACAGCGGGTTCAAACTTGGAGGGACAAAGGGTATACCACGCATTTCATGAGTGGCATTGCATGGGGAGAATACCAAGACTATTTCACTGGAGAATGGGATGGCAAATGGCACCTGGATGAAGGGCAGGTCACCCAAAAAGGTGATACGATCTGGCATGGACGTATGGTTCCTTATATCGTTCCTTCGATGAATTTCATCAAATACATGAAGGAAAAGGTAATTAAGCGTGTGATTGATGCTGGAATCGACGCCATCTATCTGGAAGAACCTGAGTTTTGGGCTAGGGCGGGATATAGTGAAGCATTTAAAAGAGAATGGAAGGAATATTACGGCTTTGACTGGAGACCTCAGCACGAATCCGCAGAAAACACCTATTTGTCGAACAAGCTTAAATATCATTTGTATTACCGTGCGGTGGAGGAATGTTTTTCCTACGCTAAGGAATATGGAAAGAGTAAGGGAATGGATGTTCGATGCTATATTCCTACTCATTCTTTGGTGAATTATTCACAGTGGATGATTGTAAGTCCTGAGGCAAGTTTGGCTTCTTTGCCCAGTGTGGATGGATACATCGCACAGGTATGGACAGGCACTTCTCGTGAGCCCAATTTTTTCAACGGAAAGGAGAAAGAACGCGTATTCGAAACAGCTTTTCTGGAATATGGATCTATGGAGTCGATGACTGCTCCGACCGGCAGAAAAGTCTATTTCTTGACTGATCCGATAGAAGACTGGCCTAGGGATTGGGCGGATTACAAGAAGAACTATCAGGCCACATTTGCAGCACAATTACTTTATCCTATGGTAGCGGATTATGAAGTAATGCCTTGGCCAGATCGAATTTATGAGGGTTTATATAGGACTAGTGCTGACAGTGATGAGAAAGCACAGATTCCACGCTTTTATTCTACCCAGATGCAGGTAATGATCAACACACTTAATGATATGCCTCTTTCTGATAACAAAGTCAGCGGATCGCAGGGTATTGGGATTTTGATGTCCAACTCGCTAATGTTTCAGCGTTTCCCCACTCATCAGGGATATGATGATCCTCAGTTGTCAAATTTTTATGGGCAGGCTTTGCCTTTGTTGAAGAGAGGGGTTCCTGTAAAAACAGTTCATATAGAAAATGTCTCATTTTCAAAGACTCTCGAAGAAGTAAAGATTCTTATCATGTCTTACTCCAATATGAAACCCATGGAAAAAGACGCACACGTTCACTTAGCCGACTGGGTTAAAAATGGTGGTGTGCTTGTTTATATCGGAAAAGATAATGATCCTTTCCAAACTGTACAGGAATGGTGGAATACCAATGGGAATAATTTTAATGCTCCATCTGAGCATTTGTTCGGGGAACTTGGCTTGAAAGCACCTTTTCAGGAAGGGAAATATGCCTATGGCAAAGGAAAAGTGGTTATTATGCGCAACGATCCCAAAGAGTTTGTTTTAAAGGAAGATAATGACTTGACTTTTGTCAATACTATTAAGGAAATGTATGATTCGGGTGCGAAATCTGAAAAACTGGAATTTAAAAACCATTTTTCCTTAACTAGAGGACCATATGAAATCATCTCAGTAGTAAATGAGAACGAAGATCAAGCTCCTTTTATAGCAAAGGGAAAGTTTATTGATTTATTTGATCCTGAGATTCCAGTGTTGGATGAGAAACAGGTGAGTCCTGGTGAGCAGTCATTTCTTTTCAATATCCAACGGGTAAAGAATCCTCAAGTACCTCAGGTTTTGGCTACAGCGGCGAGAATTTATGAAGAGATATCTACTGAAAGTGAGTATTCCTTAGTAGCAAAGAGCCCGGAAAACACTACTAATGTGATGAGAGTACTTTTACCTCACAAGCCAGAAACTGTTGAAGTCATTGATCCTACAGGACAAGTTTTGACATCGGAAACTTCCTGGGATGAATCCAGCAAAACTTATTTCTTGAGTTTTGAGAATTATCCCGATGGAGTTAAGGTGAAATTTAGCTGGTGATTTGTAAGTGATTGAGTTGGTTCTTAAGAGGAAAGTCTGGCATAGGTTCTTTGAAACTCCTTGCCAGTGACTCTTTTATACTCAATTGCAAAAGTTCTGAAAGCTATTATTGATTCCTCCTGCATTTTGAGTTTCTGCATGGCTTTGATTTGGTAGACCAAAGCTGTTTCGTTTAATGGGTCGATATGGAAAAGGGCTTCACTCAAAGATATGGTGTTCTGATAGGACTCGATAGCGTAGTTTTTTTCTATTTCCAGAAGGAGTACTGGTTCGAGTTTGGTTTCAGCATCTTCCTTAAATGAATCAAAAAGAGGATCGTCAGACAGGTATAAAAATTTACCTTTTGAGACAATCTGGGTAAACTCATCTCTGTGTTCATTTATTTCATGCGAAGTAATGATCTGTAGGAAGCGAACATAATCGCAATAGGCTTCTTCATGGAAAATAAGTTTGTAATGCCCTTTTTCGTGGATTAATTCCAGTCCTTCCAGTTCGCTAAGCGTTTTGCGTAGGTTATTAATGGTGACACCACGGGAGTTTTTTACTTTGTCAGCAGGTCTATCTGGCCAAAGAAGATGACTCAGATGCTGAGAGGAAATACCATCTTCAGTAATGCTATATTGTAGAATTAGGCAAAACACCTGCTTAAGTTGGGTACTGAACATGTAGGTGATGTCCCTGTTTTTGCTGTCACGAACAGTGAAATTCCCGAAAAGCAAGATGGAATTTGGCTTGGATTTCGGTTCTATCTTTAGCGGGTGAGTATAGTGCTCAACTTCATCTGCAGTATCGATAGATTCTGATGATTTTGTTCGCAATTTCTTGTATAAAATGAAACCCAAAACTATCGCTCCTGCTCCAATGATAAGGGCGATGAAAGGGATTTCACTTTTTTGTTTCTCAGGAAAATTTGACAATTCACCTTTTGTAATTGCAGGAAAAGCCAGTGAATATACTTTAAGATCTGAGGAAATGTCATCTTCGAACTCCTGAACTATGGCATAAAGATTATTGAGGCCTTTATCAAAATAGAGATTGGCATTTGTGGTTATTTTGTCCGAACGGATTGGAATGGAATCCCCCAGGATTTCATAGCTGCCATCTTTTATAGAAAAACGATAAAGTCGAAGTGATGATTCTGAGAAATGTTCAGGGTAGCAAAGGGTGTATAAGCTGGAATCATTCAAAAGGACCATTCCTCTTACCGGCACTATATTGTCATTTTCCCAAGGAACTTCCCATAGCTTTGTAATCCTATTGTTGTTGAGGTCAACCTGGTGCAGGTCGTAGTAATATTTCCTTCCTACAGATTGTTCCCCAGACTCATTTCCCATCCCTCCAAGGATATATAGCTTATTTTGCTCAGGTTGGTAGCCTACTGAGGAAAAGTATCGAGGTGAAATCGCATCACCTGCAAATTCCTCTTCCAATGTCCAGGTTTTTTGGTTTAAATCGAAAGTGAAAAAGCTTTTACTATACTTCATATTTCCAAACCCTCCAAAAATCGTGTAGGTAGAATCGGTTTGATTTAGATAGGAGCCGTGATGATGAAGTTGTGTAGGAAGTTGCTCATAGCTTTCTTCATTCCATTCATAGGAATCAAGATCAAGACTGGCTACAGTAGGTTTAGAATTAGGGGTTTCATAATAGACCTCATATGAATACAGTTTATTTGAAACCGTATCAATAAAATTAGTACCCAAAATCAATTCAATAGGGCTTTTCTCTTCAAATACTTTCAACTCCGTCAGCCCGGATCGTACATTATAGGTCCAGATAGAATCTTCATTATAGTAATATATTTCCTTTTTTTTGGGGTTGTAATTTGCACCGGCAATTGCCTGAGATTTATAGGAAATTTGATGTTTCCAATGATAGGCATAATTTTTAAGCCAGTCAGGATTGTCGACCTGACCATAGGGTTTACCAGAGATGTCATGGACGACGGTGCCTTTGTCTTCAAGTAGTGGAAACCTATAGGTGTCTTTGCCGGACACGGATAGGTCTTTAATAGCAAATGAAGGGACATCTATTATATGATCGCTTTTGCCGAATAGAATAACTGGACTATAAGAGCTGGAAAGGCGTAAATTTTCGGCTGAGTAGGTTTTATTATCGATCGATAAAATGATGGAATTTTGAGCTAACCCAAACGCAATTTTAACATCAAACCATTGCTTGTTAAGCAATTGATCCCGGTCTAAATTCGCTTCTATGAGATTACTTTTGCCTTCTTCATTAAATTTGAAAATTAACTGATCTCCCTGTCCATCATAAAACAAATTGAAGATCCTGTCATTTTCTTTGTTTTTGATTCTTAAAATATATCCAATCTCTGTAGCGGGACTAAGCGAAAGATTAAAATCAATTTCAAAATGATCAGAGAATTCTACTTGATTGTTTCCAAAAACATCATAAGAGGTACGTTGATTGATTGCATGCTCACTTCCGTTGAATTTAAGTCCTCCAGTTTGAGTGGACTGCAAAAGAATTAAACCAAAAACTAATGGGAATAGGAAGTTAATTTTTGTGAGTATTGGCATTGAGATTTGTGAATCAAACTCCGCTAGGGGTTAATGATCGTTGGGTTTATAGTATAAGCTAAAGTTCACTTGCAATACAAGTGTAGTAATTCTTTATAGCATATTTTTTATTTCAATGAATTTAAGCAGGGGACAATTCAATTGGTATGTATTGAATCCTTCAATTCAAAAATAGCCTTTTCATAATTAATTTGAAGTGCTGAAATTCTAAAATTTGGGGCTTTAAACATTAATTGCGCACAGCTAATTGAAGGACTTTTATAAGAGTAATGTAAAATCATTTGTTTAAACCAGCTACCATATCCGAAATTGAAACCTTAACTAATAACAGACTAGCAAGGCCCAAGGAATCTGAATGGTTCTTGGTATTTTAACTTTTGATCATTTTATCCTAACCATAGAATTTTTTTTGCTTTACATATAATGGGGTGATTGTAGTCCTTCAGAATTATTCTTTTTTAGTTTGTGTATAAGTTTTTAGCTCATTCATTCGGTTTATGTTTTAAGGTGCAAAAGAGGGTTTTACACTGAAATCCGCACAATTTTCTTTTTTTGGCCAAGTATTTTTCAAATGCAACATTGTTTCATAAACGAGGGTTTGTATATTTGCAATATAGTTGCAATTACACATCCTTATGATTTTACTTCTACTCGCTTTTGCGGGCATTTTTGAATCTTACCTACTTATTAACTCAAATATTGCCTGTTTGAAATGTGGGCAAATTATTGATTTTGAGTTCATTGATTTATCTCATTATAAGCCAAATCTTGCTCAGGATACCATCCAGAAAGACACACTTTCCCAAATCCTTGACTTGGAAGAGTTTCTTATTGTAGACCAAGCGACCCAACTTCGGAGGGAGGAATCGAATAGTATCAACCTCATCAAACAGGAATTTATCCGGGAAAACAGAGGTGGGAGCCTCATGAAATCACTAGAGCGTATACCGGGAGTGAGTACAATAGGTATTGGTGCGGGAGCTTCCAAGCCTTTGATCCGTGGGCTGGGATTCAATCAGGTGTTGGTCGTGGAAAACGGTGTGAAGCACGAAGGGCAGCAATGGGGAGCAGATCATGGGCTGGAAGTGGACCAGTTTGCTGCAGATCAGGTGATCATTATCAAAGGTCCGGTTTCCTTCAAATACGGTTCGGATGCAATAGCCGGAGTCGTGGATATTCGAGAAAAACTTGTCCCTTCCGAGGATGGCTTCGGTGGTTCAGTAGATCTGGGAGTAAGGTCCAATAATGCCTGGCTCGGTGGATCTGTTCATTTATTTGCAAGGAAAAATAACTGGTTTGCTGATGGGAGACTTACCTATGCATCATATGGAGATTTCAAAGTGCCTTCTGATTCAGTTTTTGTATATGATTTTGGTGTGGCTCTTCATAATAATCAGGTAAGAAATACTGCAGGAAATGAGTTAAACTTCTCCGGTAGAGTAGGCTTTATAGGCAAAAAGTTACGCAATACTTTTTCAGTGAGCAGGGTAAGCACGAAATCAGGATTTTTTGCCAATGCACACGGTCTGGAACCACGTCAGGTGGATGCTGGCCTCCATGATCGCTCGAGTCGGGATTTTCTTTTGCCGTACCAGGAAGTTCATCATCTCAAACTCATCAATAAGCTCACTTATATTGCTGGTATTAACTTCCTTGAAGTTGACTTGGGCTACCAGCGAAATGATCGAAAAGAGTGGAGCCAATATGTCAACCACGGCTATATGCCTCCTGTTTATCCCTCGGAAATGGCCTTTCCTTCCTCCTTGGAAAGAGCTTTCGACAAGGAGGTGTTTTCAGGTAGCATAAAAGATGACTTGTTTTTTGATCAACATACCGTGTCCTTCGGGGCTAGCGTTGAGTCCCAACGTAATACTATCGGAGGGTGGGGGTTCCTCATTCCGGCCTTTCAGCAATTCAGCTATGGGCTATATGCTATTGAGAAGTATAAACTGAATGATCGTTGGCTTTTTACCGGAGCAATTCGCTATGATCATAGCAAAATTCAGGTGGAAGCATATCAGGATTGGTTTCAAAGTATAAAAGGTCCTGAGCACGGAACCGATGCGGATTATTTATATCGTGCCGAGGATTTCAATAGAGAGATTAACAGCGTGGTCTGGTCGGTGGGCTTTAATTTCGTTCCAGGGGATCTGAGTTTCAAAGGTAATTTGGGTACAAGTTTCAGAATTCCAATTGCTAAAGAACTGGCGGCAAATGGTGTGAATTATCACTATTTCCGCTATGAAAAAGGGAATGCGGACCTATCGCCGGAACGATCGTTTCAATTGGACTTAGGAACAGAATTAAGTAAAGATAGATGGAAAATGTCCTTCAGTCCCTTTCTGAATTATTTTCCAAATTATATCTATCTCAACCCTTCCTTCGAGCATGATTTTCTTTATGGTGCAGGCAACCAGGTATTCAATTATACCCAGAGTGAGGTGTTCAGGTATGGCGCCGAACTCAGTATTATTCACCAGCTGACCCAAACGATCAGCATGGAGTTGCTTTCAGAGTATGTCTATAGTCGTCAGCTTTCCGGAGACAAAAAAGGCTACTCATTGCCATTCTCTCCTCCACCATCCGTCTTGCTGAATGCTACCTACAAACCTTCAACTACGGGCTTTTTCAAATCTCCTTATTTAGCATTGGATTATAGATTGACTGCGAGACAGGAAACTATAGTCCCCCCTGAAAAAATAACAGCAGGATTTCAGTTGGTAAACCTCAGATTAGGATCGGAGCTTTTGCTTTTCAATCGAAACATACAGACAGATATCCAGGTCCAAAATGTCTTTAATACCCGCTATCTCAGCCACACAAGTTTTTACAGACTCATTGACCTGCCCGAAGCAGGCAGGAATTTGACACTTTCCATGCGATACCAATTTTAACTATAGTTCAATTACATGAAATCGAGCATGAGGAAGAACGTCACACAGAGAGATGATTATACCCTTGCGAGATTCCATATGGCCTTTAAAAAACCAATTATAATCATATGAAAACCAATATCAGCTACTCACTAATTTGTGTCCTTCTTATCCTATTTATAAGTTCCTGCGAAAAAGATCCCGAGCCCGTATTATCTAGTCCTTCCCTCAGCAATTTTGAAGTAGGTTCTGGAAATAACCAGATAGGCGTTATTGGCCGGGATTTTCACCTCAATGCAGATATAGTGGCAGGGGACAAGATTGATCTGGTTCAGGTCATTATAGCACCAATTGCCGGAGAATCTTATGCTGGCAGCTGGAGATTTGAGTTGTCTTGGGAGCAGTTTAAAGGGTTGAAGGACACCAACGTGCACCAACACTTTGATATACCATTAGATGCATTTGAAGGTAAGTATGAGTTTACAATTCGTGTGACAGATGAGAATGGGACTTTTTTGGAAGAGCGTGTGGAAATACAGCTTGTGGATCCTTCCAATCTTGAAGTAGACCCCAAACTATACCTTTGGATGATTACTACTGATCAGGGAGATTTTCACTATGTGAATGAATCCCTGGAGAACCCGGAAGAAGTGGAATTTTCCAAAGGCGAAATTCTAAACTCAGATGCAACGATAAAGCATGTGAAGGGAGACGGGAGAATTTACCTTTTACTCATTAAAAAAGATATTAACCACCTACCTGAATCGGTAGCGGATATTGATTTTTCTAAAGTTATAGTATACGATACCTATTCTCATACAAATCAAGAGGATGTCGATTCCTTCAGTAATGTAATCTATGATGGAGTTGGAGGGTATTTACGCGCTTCTCCTAAACTTACTATTGGTCAGAATACTGATAACAACACGCCAAGCAGTGATCTTACCCTTGGGGAACGTGCGTGGCAGTCCGGAGGATACTACTTCGGCGTGGTTTATACCAATTCCACTTTTGACATTAGCCTTCACCATTATTTGGAGGTAAAAGTGACAGGAATTTGAGCCTGCAGATCATTAACCCATCATTCCACTTATAATTGATTAAGATTCCTATGAAATTGAGAATTCTTCCTGTTGCCCTAGTAGCAACCTTACTCTTGTCCTGCAATGAAGATGAGACTCCTGCCATTGATCTGGAATATCCTGAAATTGTGGTTACGGAAAACTCCTTTCCAGTTCAATGTAGCATAGTGGAGCGAGGAGATATAATGCATTTTAAAGCGTTTTTTACAGATAATGCTGAGCTAGGAAGTTATAGTTTAGATATCCATCACAATTTTGATCATCATACACACAGTACAGAGGTGAATGATTGTGAAATGGATGCTGAGAAATCTCCAGTAAATCCCTGGTTATTGATTGATGGCTTTACCATTCCTGCAAATCAACAATCCTATACCGCCACAATGGATCTTAAAATACCTGAGGATGTAGACATCGGGGACTATCACTTTATGATTAAGTTGACTGATAAAGAAGGTTGGCAAACCATTCAGGGAATCAGTATTCAGATTGAATAAGATGGGTGAAAACCACTTTTCCACCCATCAGGATTATAGTTGTTCTCAATTTTTATTTGCAACATTATTGCATTAAATCATTTCGTTTATGCAACAATGTTGTATCTTTAGATATCAGATCTGAAGTATTTAATTCAAACATTTTACCAGTAAAGTATTTATGAAACAGTACAACACCAGATGGTTTCTACCTGTGCTATTTGCCGCTTCTTTAGTGACATTTTCTTGTTCGGATGATGATCCTGAACCAGTGCCGCTAGAGGGAATCGCAAAGTCCAGCCTTATTTTCACTCCGATAACTGGCGGTGAGGATTTGAGTGCGCATGGTGATCATTTTCATGGAATTACCACAGCTATTGAAGGCGAATCTTCCACGATAGAATTTGACGTAGATGGCAATGCCGTATCAGGGGGACATTTACACCTGGATCCTGATGGGATTTATAAAGTAGAATTGCAGGCCTGGGATTATAAAGGCAATAGAGTTGAGGGAGACTTTCTTAAGGATAAAGCGACTGCAGATCTATATAAAACTTTTCTTTTGGGAGGAAATCTTCTTTTGAATACAGAAACTGTGGATGAATCCGGTGCGATATTTCAGCCACGGGATTTAACTTATGGTGACGGAACTGAGGTTAATGGAAAATATGAAACTACGGGTGTGCTTAGTTATTTTACAATAGGTGAATCCAATGAAGGTGGTACTATCGTAGTTTCTTATGTGTTGAGGGAGTTTAGCAATCCAGAAACCAAAGGCACAGTTGAGAGAATTGATTGGAATGCAAGTGATTATTCAACGCGATTCCCAGGGGAAGATGTACTTAAGTTAAATTTCGAGATTCATGCTGAGGATGAGCATGATCATTAAAATAATTAATAGGAAAGTTGGTTAGAATAAAGAAAAGCTGTCTGGGATTCTCAGACAGCTTTTTGCATGAGGTAGTTTTTTCCTTTTAGTTGAATTGTTTCATCACTGATTAATTGTAAATAATAACTTTTTCAGCATCTGACGCTTTAAGGTGATCCAAGCGGTTAGTGCAAATCGGGCCAGCTACTTCACGGAAGGTTGGAAAATTATGGTGGTTTGATAAAAATAACATCATGTATTTTTGTCTCGATGTTGTCTTTAGCCTCTTTACTTAATTCACTCACAATTAGTAGCATCCACTGTAAGTTTTACTTTCTAATCTCATTGTAAGGATTGCGGTGACTGAGAATCAACAACTACGGTGTAGACTATTAGCGTTTATCCAGTAGTCCATTGGGGTGATTTGGCAATAGAATTAAAAATACTACTTTTGAAATAGACACTTTAGGTATCCATTGGTAGATTACATTCTGTGTATTCATAAATGCAATTTCCTATCCCAGCATGACTCATAAAAACCATTTTGATGATTTCTCTACTTCTGAGAGAAGTTCGAAAGAATCGGTGCAATTGCATGCTATGGAAACGGGGCAATCCCTGAAGGAAGAAGATTCGGATTCTACAATTTGGTCAGCGTTTGTTCAGGGAAGTGAGTATGCACTTTCTTTACTATTTGAAAGATACGCGGATAAACTTTTTAATTATGGTAAGCAATTTTCAAGTGATACGGGATTAGTTAACGATGCTATACAAGATGTTTTTTATCAATTAATAAAAACAAAAGACAGGTTGTCAAGTGCACAATCTGTCAAACATTATATCTTCAGTAGTTTTAGACGTAGACTTTTGAGGCTGTTAAAACAACGCAAGAATATTGTTTTTGATGAAAACATTGGATTAAGTGGGAAATTCCAACTTAGTTTCACTCCTGATTATCATAGCATAAGTACTCAGTTTACTGTGGATCAAAAAGTGCTGTTGGAAAATGCATGCAACCAACTTCCGGCAAGACAACGCGAAATTCTGGCTTTGTATTTTTTTGAGGGCTTGTCCTATAAGGAGATTGCTGATATTATGGAATTTTCTCAAGTTAAATCTGCCAGAAAATTGTTGTATCGGTCGTTAGAAGGTCTCAGCGAACTTCTCGGAAAGCACCGGGATTTATTGAGTTGTTTTTATTTTTTTATTTAGGGATGGACCTGTAGGAAGACTACATTTTTTGCCAGGTATTATTCGGAGATGACTTTTTTACTCTGCTCAAGCAACTTCAAATCTTTGCCTAATCTTGATTTTGAGATTTAGTTACCATCTAATCTTTTCTTTTGATTTTTTAAAGCGAGTAGTTTAAAAACATCAGTTGTTAAGGTTTTATCAAAACTAAATTCGTGAAATATCATATTTTTTTTAGCACTTGTGGGGTCATTTTATAAGAGCCTGTCTCTATATAGGTCACAGTCATAAATCAATAAAACCCCATCTTTTACAGGGAATGGAATTTAAACCTAAAAGTGAAGCAGATTTTTTGAAGCACCCATTATTCATGAAATGGGCAGTTAATCCGAATCCTGAACTTAATCGATATTGGTCCGAATGGGTCGAAGCGAACAGAGAAAGGAAGGAAATGTTGTTGCGTGCCAAGGAACTAACAAAGACGATTGAGTGGAAAGACAAGTATCATATGGATGAAAAGGATTTCAGCCAGATGCGGAATAAGTTATTGGAGTTTAATTCGAAATGGGAGAGTCAGAAGGAATTAAAGACTTTTTCAGGTAGGGGTAGAAAGAATTACTCGAAGTGGTGGCCTGTAGCTGCCTCCCTGCTGATTGCCGGAGTTCTTTTACTCAATTATATAGGTTCAGTTGACAATCGTAACATGGCTGAAAATGTTCAACCAGAATGGGTTGTAAAGTCAACTCAGAGGGGAATGAAAAAGGTTTTCCATTTGCCTGACGGCTCTACCGTTACCCTAAATTCAGCAAGTGAAATAAGATATTTAGATGATTTTTCCTCTAAACGAACAGTAGAACTTATTGGCCAAGCATTTTTTGAAGTGGAAAGGAATGAGCAATTACCCTTTACTGTCAAAAGTGGGGATTTAAGCACCACGGTTTTAGGGACCTCATTTGATGTAAGTGCTTATCCAGATGAAGATCAGCTTCATGTGGCAGTAGTAACAGGAAAAGTAAAGGTGGATACTGAAAATGGCGTGTCAGCTACCATACTCCCCAGCGAAGCAACTTACTACGATACCCAGAGCAAGTCTCTGAAAAAAGGCGGATATGATTACAATCACCTTCTAGGCTGGAGGCACCGCATCCTAAAGTTTGATGAGGAGCCTTATCCTCAAGTCTTTGAGCGCCTTTCCAGATGGTATAACGTAAGGTTTGAATTTTCTCCAAGTCTAGAATTGAATGGAAAATACAGTGGGGAATTTCAAGATGAAAGTTTGGAAAATGTCCTAAATGGTATGCAATATTCTCTGGGGATCTCCTATGAGATCAGAGATGGAACTGTGAGAATTTCTAAAAAAAAATAGCTCGTAAGAGCCCTCATATATAACCTAAACAATCCCAAAATAATGAAGCAAAAATTACAAAGCATGAGGGGAAAGCTGTTAGCCCGGTATTTACTCTGTCTATTTTTTATGACAGGGGTATTTACCGGTCCAATACAGTCCTTCGCCAGTCAACAAAATGACTTGAAAAGTGTCATTATCAGTATTTCGCTGACAGATGCAAGTCTTGAAAAAATTCTCAAGACCATTGAGAATAAAACAGAATTCAGATTTGCCTATGATATGAATCTGATTACTAATTCCTCAAGGGTGACACTGGATGTTCACGACCAAACATTACTCTCGGTTCTGGAGGAACTTTCAGTCAAAGCCAAACTGTCCTTCAAACAAATCAATAACACCATTCATATTTCGCGATCTCCGGTAGCTGAAGCAAAAGTCACTTCGGTAGAAGCAAAAGTGGGTGTTCAGGTGACAGGAAAAGTCGTGGATGAATCTGGTTTGCCATTACCTGGTGCATCCATAGTTATCGAGGGTCAATCGGTAATTGGTACCGTCACAGATTTAGACGGAAATTATTCCATTCAGGCAGAGCAAGGGGATGTACTGGTGTTTACGTTTGTGGGATATGAAACCCAGAAAGTTACCATTGGGACACAAACTGTGATAGATATTACCATGGGTGTAAACCTGTCTTCTCTGGATGAGGTGATTGTTGTAGGATATGGCACACGTAAAAAATTAGATTTAATAGGTGCTGTAGATCAGGTAGGTAAGGAAGCGCTGGAAGGAAGACCTGTAGCCACGATGAGTCAGGCACTGCAAGGTGTCTCAGCGAATCTCATTGTGCAACAGCGAAATTCAGAACCAGGTGCAGGAGTTAATTTAAACATACGAGGCATCAGTACTTTGGGGGACAATTCACCCCTGGTAGTAATCGATGGGGTAATTGGCGGGGACATTAATTTGCTAAATCCTTCGGATATTGAAAGTGTCTCTGTTTTAAAGGATGCGGGCAGCGCTGCCATTTATGGCTCTCGTGCCAATAATGGCGTTGTGTTGATTACTACAAAACAAGGACAAAGGAATTCCAGACCTGTGGTTACTTACAACGGTCTGGTAGGTGTAAATACCCCGCAGTTTTTTACCGAGCCTGTTCATGGCTATCAGAATGCAATGCTGAGAAATGAAGCTGCTTTCAACGCAGGAAGAAGTGAAGCTATATTCAGCCCTGAGGAGATCCGTCAAATTCAGGAAAATGGCGATACGGAATGGTTTGCCAAAGAAATTTTTGACAATGCACTTCAGCAAAATCATAATGTGACAGTATCCGGAGGAGGTGAGAACAGTACTTACCTAGTGTCCGCTGGATACACAGATCAGCAAAGCAACTATGTCGGACCGGCAAAAGGCTATAAACGTTTTAATTATAGAATGAACCTGACCAACGAATTTGGGAGGTTTAAACTTAGTTCCCGACTGGCGTATACCCGAAGGCTTATCACAGATCATTCTTCTTCAAGTGGCACATTGATGGCCGATGCCAACCGGGTACCGCTTTACTACACACAGAAAGATTCTCTTGGTAGTTATCTAACCAATGATGTACTACAGGAATTTAATCCTTTGGGGATTTTGGAAGAAGGTGGATTCAGGCAGCATATTGATGATAATGTATTTGGGAACCTCAGTGGTGAATTTCGTTTTACCGATCACTTGAAACTGCGTGGAGTATTTGGATTTAACATGTATTCAAATAACCAATATGGAAGGGTTATTCAGGTAGATTTTTATCCTAGAGGGGTCTATGGTGGCAATCGTAATACAAATGACGAGAGCAGAAAGGGAATGGATCTAAATACCCAGGTAATGTTGGATTACGGAAAGGTGTTCAATGAAGTCCATGACCTCAGCTTCCTGCTTGGTGCTTCTAATGAGAATCATACAGATAGGGGAATTGGGATATACAAAACCTTTACAGATCCGGATTTGGGAACTCCAGTTACAGAGACTATCATCAGCCCAGACTCTTATAATTCAAATCAGAGTTCTTCTGAAAACAGTCTTTATTCCGCATTTGGTGGCGCTTATTACAATTACAGCGAAAAATACTTCGTCGAATTTAGTTTTCGCTATGATGGTTCTTCCAAATTTAGAGAGGGTGAAAGGTGGGGATTCTTCCCTTCGGCATCTTTGGGCTATAGATTGTCCGAGGAGGCTTTCATGAGTGGGTATAAGGAAAGGTTCGGAGATTTTAAAATACGAAGTTCTTATGGAGTCCTTGGAAACCAGAATGTAGGTAACTATCAATATCAGACGACATTTTTTACCTATCAAAATGCGTATGGATTCAATAATTCGGTAGTCGGCGGAACTGGATTTAATTATGCGAATCCAAATATTCAATGGGAGCGGGCAGCAACTTTCAACATAGGAGCTGATCTTGATTTCCTGGATGGTGCATTGACCTTGAGCCTGGATTATTTCAATAAGGTAACCTCAGATATTCTAGTCCCTCCGGCTGTACCAGGAGTATTTGGAACTTCCTTGCCAGATTTTAACAGTGGAAAAGTAGGCAATAGAGGGTGGGAGGTTACTACTACCTATAGACATAGAGGACAGCATTTCAATCATTCCTTCACTTTTAACCTAGGTGATTCCAAAAACGAGGTGTTGGACTTCCAAGGTAACGAACGTTTAACAGGACTGGAGGAACTTCAAGTCCTCCTGAAAGAGGGATATCCTTTCAATTCCTATGTGGGTCTCAAGCGTGATGGTTATTTCCAAAATATTGATGAGGTAGAAAGTGGGCCGAAACCTGAAGGACTGAATGTCCAGCCAGGAGACAATCGATATGTGGATGTAGATGGCAACGGTATTATCAACGATGACGATAAATATGTTTTTGGCAATCCATTTCCGCGGTTGACTTTCGGTCTCACTTATAATGTCAAGGTGAAGGGATTTGATCTGAATATTTTTGCACAAGGTGTAGGAAGAAGAACGATGATGATTAGGGGCGAGGCCGTTGAGCCATTCCACTTCAACTATGGAATGACCATGTACACACATCAGTTGGATTACTGGACTCCACAAAATCCAGATGCCCGCTACCCAATTCTTGCGGAAAATGGTAGTCAATCAAATACAAACAATTTCCGAAGGGGTTCAGATATGTATCTTTTTGACGGAGCTTATGTTCGATTGAAAAATGTACAACTGGGCTATACACTCCCGGTTTCTCTTGCACAGCGAATTGGAATGCAGAATTGTCGTGCTTATATCTCGGGTCAGAATCTATTTACACTTTCCAAAGTGGATTTTGTGGATCCGGAATTGTCCGAATTTGACAATAGCTTGAGAAGTGGAGGCGCCAATAGTGCCAGAGCTTATCCAACTATGGTCTACTATGGATTTGGTTTGGACATCACCTTTTAACCCTACGCCCAAAATGAAAAATCTAAAAATACATACACTAATTCTGGCTGCATTGGTGAACACGATGTGGACAGGATGTAAGGAGCTGGATTTGGCACCTGAAAATACATTCACAGATCTTACTTATTGGAGTTCGGAAGCAAAGGCACAAAGTGTGCTCAATACTGCTTACTCACAGATGTTTGATAGCAACCGGTTTTTTTATAATGAAGCTACTTCAGATAATGCCTACAACGGTCGTGGAGACAATGCCGGTGCAGCATCACTCGCAGCAGGAACGTACGACCCTTCTCTGGGTAGGCTGCAAAGTGAGTGGAGTGGTAGATATACTGGAATAAAAACGTGTAATATCCTTCTGGAGAATATTGATCAGGTGCCGGATATGGATGAGGCGGTAAAAGAAAGAATGATCGCTGAAGCCCGATTCATCAGAGCCTTTTTACATTTTCAGTTGATGACTTGGTTTGGGGATATTCCACTGTTGCAAAAGGATGTAACCATAGAGGAAGCTCAAACTATAACCCGTGCTCCAAAGGCAGAGGTACTGAATTTCATACTGACTGAATTAGAAGAGGTAAGTATGGTTCTACCCACGCAGCAGGAACTTCCTGACGTAGAACAGGGCAGACTTACTTCAGGAGCTGCTATGGCATTGAAAGCTAGGGTTCATCTGTATGAAAGCCAGTGGAAGGAAGTGGTGCAGACTACCGAAAGATTGATTTCGGGAGATGGATTTGGAAACTATGCACTATTTCCTTCCTATGAAGGGTTGTTTTTGCCTGAAAACGAATTCAATTCCGAAGATATTCTCAGTTTACAATATGTGCCTCAGCTAAGAACTTGGGGTGAATTCTTTGATATGGCGCCGCTATCCACAGGAGCCAGGTTGAATGCTTTGGCACCAACTCAGGAATTGGTCGACAGCTATATCATGGAAAATGGGCTGACTATTGATAATGGGGATTCCGAATACGATGAAGAAAATCCGTATGCAAACCGCGATCCAAGACTCACAGCTACCATAGTATATCACCTGTATGATTGGGAAGAAAACGGCTCAAGCCGAACTATTTATATCAAGCCAGGTACTGACCCTGATTCCTCTGCTCCAGATGAATATGTGCCTGGTTCTTCCAGCACCACTACGGGGTATTATACCAGAAAATACTTTGATCCCACCCATATTACCCAATTTGCTTCTGGCCTTAATCTTATGTTGATACGCTATGCGGATGTGCTTTTGATGTATGCAGAAGCTAAGAATGAACTGGGAGAAATGGATGAAAATGTGTGGAATCAAACGATCCGGGCTCTGCGCGAAAGAGCAGGATTTGAAGCAGGTTCAGCGCTTTCTTTTGATGCAAGCCTTAATCAAGCGCAATACAGAGAGCTTATTCGCAATGAAAGAAGATCTGAACTCGCTATGGAGGGACTGCGGATCTTTGATATCCGGAGATGGAAAACAGCTGAAGATGTCCTGAATGGCTGGGCTCATGGCGCCAAGTTCGGTCCACCTTCCGAGGACAATGGCTATCTGAGAGTGAATTTGAGATCCTTTGATCCAGCAAAACACTACCTATGGCCAGTGCCACGTGATGAGCGAAATTTAAATCCAAACTTGACCCAAAATCCGGGTTGGGATTAATTCCAATCCATAGCTAAACTTTAAATAAATCAAAGATGAAAAATAACCTATATAAATTTCTTGGTGTTCTTACAGTACTCACCAGTCTGTTTTCCTGTGTGGAAGACGAGGAGCTGCACACTGAAGTGACTCCTGTAAATTCCCTCTATGCTCCGGAAAACAATGCGTATATGAACTTGGGAGCCCAGAGCTCCGCAATATTTGAATGGGAAGCGGCCAAAGCTGCGGATAATGGGGTAGTCCTTTATGAAGTGGTATTTGATGTAGAAGGTGGAGATTTTTCTGATCCGTTGTACTTATTGCCGTCTGATGGAAGGGGATTGCAGCGTAGTCTCACGTTGCCTTTTTCAGAATTGAACAAAATAGCTCAAATGGCAGGAATTCAGCCTGAAGGGGTAGGTAAGCTCCAATGGTCGGTTCAATCCTCCAAGGGGATAAATGTCCAACCTCTAAAGGAAATCCGGACAATTGAAGTAACCAGGCCGGCAGGTTTCCCTTCTCCAGATGAGCTTTTTCTGGTAGGATCAGCCACAGAAGCAGGAGATGAACTTTCTGAGGCAATTTTAATGAAGAAAACCAGCACAAATACTTTTGAAGCCTATACTTCACTAAAAAGTGGAGCCTATCATTTTGCGTCAAGAAATTCCGGCGAACCTGATACCTACTATATCGATGGTGAAAAGCTAAGAGCTGATGGTGAAACTGAATATTCCGGTGATGATCAGGTAGTAAGAATCCGGGTGGATTTCTCAAATGGAACAACCGAGATTACAGAGATTAATAAAGTGGAATTGTGGTTTGCTCCTGATGGCGTGTTTCTTACAGAACTCCCTTATGCTAAGAATGGTACATGGTCAGTAGCAGACTTTCCAATTGTGTTCAGACAGGAAAGCTGGGGTCGTGATGAGCGGTATAAATTTCGATTCACAACTACCGATGCAGAAGGAAATGAGGTAGGGGAATGGTTCGGCAGCACAAATGGTGACAACCAAAGACCAACAGAATCCACTGGTCCTGCTTATTGGTATATGGTTCCAGTATCGGATGACCGATGGAACAACAGCTTCAAGTTTGCCACTGAAGTGGATAATGCAAGTGCGGATATCAGTGTGATCTTTAATGCCGAGGTGTCAAATTACACTCATGTCATTACTGTAGATTAAAACATATCAGAATAAGAAAAACATGAAAAATATTATTTCAGTAGTTGTGCTTTTCCTGATGGGGATATCATTGGTCTCTTGTATTGACAAGGATTTGGGGCCTCTTCGGAAAGATTTTCAACAGGAAGAAGAGGTACAGTATGATTGGGGGGCGACTGCTGACTCCATGCAGAATTCCACTTACTCCCTATACGTTGCCGCGGATGGAAGCTTTAATTTCAATCCCGGAGGGTCTTTTGGGGGGTATTGGCCAAACGCACACGCGCTTCACGTATATGTGGATGCTTACACAAGGACGGGCAATGGAGCGTATTTGGATAGGATGAAGAAGCTGTTGCGTGCTATAAAATCAAATAACGGTGGAACCTACTCCAATGTATTCAATGATGATATGTTATGGCTTGGGAACTCCTGTGTTCGTGCCTATGAAGCTACAGAAGACGAGGAATATTTGGAGGTAGCTGAGTTCCTTTGGCATGATGTGTTAGAGAGTTACAGTGAAGTTTTCGGAGGGGGAATTACCTGGAAAAAAGATACTCCAAATCTAAAAAATGCGGTTTCCAATGGTCCGACCATAGTCTTGGCAACGAGATTATACAATGTCACTGAGAATGATTATTATCTGCAATGGGCAAAAGATCTCTACACTTGGCAAAAAGCCAATTTGGTAGATCCTGTAACCGGTTTGGTTTGGGATAATATTGAGTTGATTGAAGGAGTACCTACAGTCAAGAAAAACTGGATTTTCACCTATAATGCTGGTACTTGGATCGGTTCCGGTCTTCGCCTTTATCAAATTACAGGAGAAAATGGCTATTTATTAGACGCGGTTCAGACGGCAAAATCTTCTATGACCCGATCCGAAATTTCTACCGAAGGTATTCTTAAAGATGAAGGGCAGGGAGATGGCGGATTATTCAAAGGGGTCTTCGTAAGGTACTTTACTGAATTGATTCAAGAGCCGGCTATCAATGAAGCAGATAAGAAAAGCATGGTTGACTTCCTGAATTTCAATGCTACAACGTTTTACAAAAACGGATTAAACCGGCCAGATATGCTGTGCGGTCCTAACTGGCGACAGTTACCAACAGATGGTACAGATCTGACCACACAGTTATCCGGATTGATGTTGATGGAAGCTGCAGCGTTACTCCAGGAGGAAGAAATTTTTGATTAAGAAAGTTGACAAGAGATGCGTAAAATCAATATAATATTAGCGGTAGTTTCAATCTTTGTTTTTTCATTTTGCGGAAGTAAAAGTAAGATGAATAGTGAATTGGAGTCTGGGCAAGATCAGACTCAGGCAGATGAGAAAACTTCCTATAAAGATCAGGCTTATTGGGAAAAAATAGCTGAAGGAATGAGTAAAGCATTGGTTACTCATTTCTGGGGTGCAAACTTCAAAGGCTATGAGGATAGGTATTATTTTAATTATGGTAGTGACTTGTCTAATATGACAACAAACCATTATTGGCCTCAGGCACATGCGATGGATGTAGTCGTGGATGCATATAATCGCACATCGGATCAGTTCTATTTGGATTACTATCCACTCTGGTGGAAAGGAGCTCCTACATATAATTTTTCAGGAAGAGAAGAGGATCCTTGGTGGAATGTATTTGTGGACGACATGGAATGGATAGTGCTGGCCCAATTGAGAATGTATGAATCCACTGGCAACGAAGCATATTTCTCCAAAGCAAATCAGATGTATAAGGATTGGATATGGCCTCAATGGGGACCTGAAAATGAGGCTCCGTGGTATGGGGGGATAACCTGGAAAACTGATGTGGAAAAATCCAAAAATGCTTGCTCAAATGGCCCTGGGGCGCTAGTAGCAGCAAGAATTTACAGTATGTATGATCAGATAAAGGAACCTGGAGACAAGTCCAAAGAAGCTTATTTGGAAGAAGCGGTAAAAATATATTCTTGGCTAAGGGACAATCTCTATGAAGAAGCGGAAGGGAAAGTCTATGATAATATGAACCTGGCGGGCGAAATCAATCCTGCTATCTATACCTATAATCAGGGAACATTCATCGGTGCAGCTCACGAGCTATATAAGATCACTGGGAAAAAACACTACCTGGAAGACGCTATTAATGCTTCAAATTATGTGATTGATCACATGTCAGATAACAAGGGTGTCTTAGGAAATGCCACCAGTGGGGATGGCGGATTGTTCAATGGGATCTTCTTTAGATATTTTGTAAAGCTGGTAAATGAGCCAGATCTGGATGCTGACACACATAAGAAATTCCATGATTACATCACCAAGTGTGCGACTGTAATGGCAGAAAATGGATTGAACAAGAACACTATGCTTTTTGGTGGGGATTGGTGGAATGCTCCTGGTGATGATGATCCAGTGGCTTTGACGCCAATGTTGTCTGGATGCATGCTGGCAGAAGCCATGTGTATTCTTAAGCCATTGAAATGATTGTAAGGAATATTTACCCAGACACAAAACAGGCTTACAAAGGAGATTAGCATTTAGGGCAACTCCAATAATTGAAGCTTCTCAGGAACATGCTTATCTCTTGAAAACAAATCAATCCCGAGGTTGATTTGACCATTTAGGTGAGAGCATGTTTCTCTTTTTTATGCAGTGGGATCTTGCATATTAAAGAGCAGTTTTTCGATTACCCTTTATTCTTTTATCCCAGAAAATATATCCCATAAATATTACCAAGCAGGCAATGGATCCCCAAATCAAACCATTTTTGAGAGATTCCGTGTTTTTTCCAGTTATAGCAATCAGCAGGATTAGTGGAGTTATGCCTGTTAAGGTGGCAGCAATAAACTTCCAATAATCCATTTTTATTATTCCGGTAACAAAGCTGATAGCATCATTTGAAAGGAAAGGATTTATCCGTGTGATGGCCACAGCCCAAAAACCATAATCTTCTATAAATGAACTGACCTGTTTGAGTGTTTTGTCGCCCAAAAGTCGGGTGACAAATGATTTACCGACCAGCCTACCAATTGCATAACCTACAGAGGAAGCAAAGCAAACAGCAACTAGGCTTATTATAGCCCCCCAAATGGGGCCATAGGCAAGAATTGCAACAATCATTAATAAAAACGAGGGAATTACCAGTAGGAACATTTGAGCCACCATAGCCAAAATGATCAAAACGGGGCCAATCCATCCAAAGCCTTCCACCCAGGTTTTAATCCGCGCTTCGTCATCACTGGTAAGCACATTCCATGCTTCGGTGAGAAAGTTATTGAAAGAAGGGATGGTGAAGTAACATCCTGCCAATATTGCTAAAATTAATATGGAAAGGTAAAGTGGAATTCTGCTTTTCCTTTTGGAAGAAGATTTAGGTTCATTCATGGTAAGGTTTTAGACCCATGTTTTTTGGAAAACATGAGATAGGTAGGATGAGTTGGTTTTTAATCCTACGTTCTTCAGACAACTGTGTTTAGAATTTATATTTCATCAAAAATGCGCATTGCCATTAGCCCGTTTCCTACCGCTCCACCTGCCCTGATGGCTGAGGCAATAAAAACTGTTTCAGCAATTTCTTCTTTTGAAGCCCCGGCATTCTTAGCGTTTTGGATATGGGATTCTAAGCAATAGGCACATTGAGTGGTAAGCGCCACAGCGATGGACATGAGTTCCCGGTATTTCACAGGAATTACTCCGTCTTTTCTTTCTGCTGTGTGTTTGAGATTCATAAATGCAGCAGACTCTTTTGGAGCTGCATTTAGCAAATCATTGGTGTATTTTCTGTCCTTGGGATTTTGGTATTCATTCATGGTTCGTGAGAGTTTTTTTTGAATTTAACGAATACTGAAATACTATGCTGGAAAATCAAATTCTATCCAGTAAATGATTAAAACTCCTATTTCCATTCATCACAATTGTTGATTTTTTAATATCAACTAAGGATAACTGGTGGAAAAAGCTTGTGTTTAACATAGTATTAACAAGGAGAAAACTTTTTCACAAAAAGTCAACTTATTCTCTTCCTCCCATTTTTTGCAGCTATTTGCTTCAGATGTTTAACAATTCCCTAGTCTAAAAATTTTGCTCAGCTTTAATAGATTGATTTTAATCCATTTTTGCGGGTTTTATACTCCAACATTCACTTTCCTGTCAAGGCCTGACAAGGACCTTCACGTCACAATTTTTTCATTTTTTGATAACTGAAGCAGCGCTCTAAATCACTCAAATGCTTTCGTCCTTTGTGGCATGAAAAAGCCGCCTTTATTGCTCCTATTGCTGCTTTTGGTAAACGTTTGTTGGGGACAAAGTGATCCTCAGCCCAATTACCTTCCAGTCTTAGGTCAGCATCCAACTTTGTCGAAAAATGTCTATCTGCTCAGCTTGATTGAGGAGATGGCTGAAGTAAAAAGTCTCTTAGAAAAGGATAAAGCTCTGTTGGCAATTGCTTCCGCAAAATTTGATCTTTTGTCCGAATCGTTAAAGGACTGTGGAAAGGAAGCAACTTGTTATCCAGCTGCCTTCGGATTTACCGCACAGGAAATTGATTTGATAGCTGAACGCCTCCAACAGCTCGCGAATGAAAGTGTGTCACTGACTTCTATTGTGATCAAGCATCTGGCACCCTCCGGGATGTATCAGTTGAATTCATCTCAAGATCCAGCACTTTTTTTAGCCAACGCATGGAAGCAGGACGCCGCCACAATCAATCACATCATTGCGGTATATGGCCGGGGTGAGAAACCTAATTATCCTAAAATTGACTCATTGGGGATGAACCTGAATTCATCCACTTACCTCGCTAATATTCAGGCGTTAAGTGAACTGGCCTATGTGAAATATGAGGGTACAAAAATCTTTTATCAGTTGACTATGGGTTATGCCATGGATGCTTTGGCTATGGCCAGATTTGAGCGTGCAGGTGACTTCGAACCTATGATGGAGTATGAAAATAAAGCTGCTTTCGAAGCTGTTGAAGCTACCGATTGGAGCAAGTACGACTATCCCCTGATTTTAATTCCTGGAGCTGGAACGGACAATTACTTAGACAGCCTCAGCTCAGGAGGAGTATTGCGTTGCCAGCTTGCTTTTGACGCATATCAGAAAAAGAGGGCTCCATTTATTATGGTTTCCGGGGGGTATGTACATCCCTACAAAGTGCTTCACAATGAGGCAATAGAGATGAAACGATACCTGCTGAAACTGGGGGTTCCGGAATCAGCAATTCTGATTGATCCTCATGCAAGGCACACCACCACCAACATGAGAAATACTGCCAGAATCATGTTCCGCTACGGCTTTCCAACTGACAGACCATCAATTACGGTGACTACTCCAGCGCAAAGTTCCTACATCTATTCAGATGTAATGCATAATAGATGTATAAGTGAACTGGGCTACCATGCCTATTCCAATGGAAAGCGTCTATCAGCTACGACTGCTGAATTTTATCCACTGATTACCTCTCTTCAAATTGATACTGTTGAACCACTTGATCCTTAGAATGAAGAAGATTTTTGCCTCTACATTTCTTTTCAGCTTTGCTCTATTGCGATTGAGCGCTCAGGAAATGTCCATTACCCAGCTTCAAACCCTTCCAGAATTGGGAGCCGCCCAGGGTGTAGCCAACATAGATGATCGTATTTATATCTACGGTGACCGTGAGGTGGGGATGATGAGAAGGTTTTCATTTCAGGATTCTATCGCTTATTCCGGTGAAGAATACCTATTTACTGTGGATGGAAAGGATTTGATCAATCATCCCACAGGGATTGCTCATGTCCAAGGTTCTCCAACTTTCATAGGGAATTCCATTCGTCTGAATAAGGAAGGGACGCTATGGAAAGCCATGATCTATGCCATTGACTGGGATGGTTTTTTAAGGACAAAAACTTTGGACGGAAATCTTATTGCTACCATTGAGGACGATGCCTGCATTCAGGGTACACGCCCTGAATATGTCACCTATAATGGCAAAATGCTGGTTGCCACTTCCGACTACGGACCTTCCGGTAATGAAGTCCGCCTTTATGATCCTGAGAAACTGCTTGAAGCCCAGAAGACTTCCGAGCAGGGAGTTTTGGTAGGAAAATTCAGATGTTCTCCCTGGGTGCAAAATTTACACTGGATAGCCGGTGATGGTATTCTTGTGTTGATCCAAAACCAAATTGAAGGGCGGTTATGGCGTTTGACTTTTCTGGATTTGGACGCATCCCTTAAGGCTGGAAAAGAGGTGGTAATTGAACAGATAGACTTTGATAGAAAAGACGAGTTGGAAGGCTTTTGCCTGCTCAATCCATCCCTTGGTATAGCAGTATCCTCTTCCAGAACCCAGAATGCCGCCTTGATTCAAATCCCCTAATTCTTAAACTTTTAACTACATGATGAGAAAATTATTCAATGTGATCTTGTTATCACTTCTTTCCATGGGCTTTGCTTTTGCTCAAGGCACTGTAAGTGGTACGGTAACGGATCAGGATGGAAAACCACTGGATGGTGTTTCCATTCTGGAAAAAGGAACTAGTAATTACGATATTACTGATCCTGATGGTAGCTTTCAGCTGGATACCCAAGAAGGTGCTGTTTTGGTTTTTACCCTAATGGGATATAGCTCCAAAGAAGTACCGATTGGAAGCCAGACTATGGTCAACGTTCAGCTGGTATCCCAGGATCTTGATTTGGACGAAGTTGTGGTAATCGGTTACCAAAGTCTCCGCAAATCTGATCTTACAGGGGCCGTGTCCAACCTCAAAGCAAAGGATCTGAACTTGACCACCCCAACACTGGGACAAGCGCTAACCGGAAAAATTGCCGGTGTACAGGTATCTCAGGTTTCCGGGGCTCCTTACGAGACAACCAAAATAAGAGTGCGGGGCATAGGATCTATCAATGCCAGTTCATCTCCACTTTATGTAATAGATGGCTATCCTGCGGCCAATGATGTGTATATCAATCCGAATGATATAGAATCCATCGACATCCTTAAAGATGCTGCTTCTGCCGCAATCTACGGCTCCCGGGCCTCGGGTGGGGTAGTGTTGATTACCACCAAAAGAGGAACGGAAGGAAAAGCGCAGGTGGAATTTGACTATCAGTCAGGTCTTCAGCAGTTAGCCAAAAAAGTGGATCTTCTTAACTCCACAGAATTTGTTGATTTATTGATTGATGCGAGAAACAATAATTACAGAAACCTTATTGAGAATTCAGGAAGAACCTGGACTGATGCCATGTATTCGGATTCCAATGAAACCAGAGTTTCTAATGTTGGGAATGCAGGAGGGGTTAGTATCCCAACTGATTTTTATGATTTTGCCAATCAGCAGGCTATCGCACCGGAGTATGATACAGATTGGCAGGACGTACTTTATAGAAACGCACATACCCAGCGATACAACCTTTCTGTAAATGGTGGAAATGAGAAATCCCGATATTTTCTAAGTGGTGGATACCAGCATCAGCCAGGAATTATTGAGACTACAAATCAGGATAGATTTAATTTAAGGTTGAATGTAGATTCTAAAGTAAGTGAGCGATTTAGGGTAGGAGCGAACGTAGCTTTTACCAGCAATATTAACCGTGAGGTTCAGGAAGGTAGATTCAATCAGGGACCTATTTTGGGAGCTTTGATCTACATGCCGATCTTCAAGGCTTACAATGAAGATGGAACCTTGGCTAAGAACGAAGCTGCTTCACTTTCTTCAGCTTATGGGTTTCAGAGCATAGAAAACCCTCTTGCCTTGGCTAGTGAAACGATTATCAGTCGTCGTGGACAGCGAGGAACCTACAATGCCAATGCAAGCTATGATATTCTGAAAGGTTTGACTTTCAAAGCAAACTTGGGAATGCAGACTTATTTTGAAAAGTATGAATTCTACAAGCCAACCAGCTTGAGTAGCGGGGCCAACCCACCATATTCTGATCAGGCAAAGAACGCGGCTTATGCTACTGCGCAGACTTATGATCGTAGGGATAAGCTTGGGGAATTTACCCTGGCTTATCTGAAGGATTTCAATAAACATTCCATCAATGCTCTTGCCGGATATACAGTGCAGGCAACTGATACCGATGTGATTAGTGTAACATCCAATGGATTTGAGAATGATAATATTCCTGAAATCACCGGGAAAGGTGCTGATCCATCCAATTTCCAGATGAATGGTGGTACTGGCAAAACCCAGACCCGCTTACTTTCTTACTTGGCTAGGGTTGGATATAATTATGACAGCAGATATTACCTGACTGCTTCATTTAGACGGGATGGATCTTCCAGATTTGGACCGCTTAATAGATACGGTAATTTCCCTTCTGTATCAGCTGCCTGGAATATTTCCAATGAGGATTATTACAATGACTGGTTAGGAGAAGGTTCCTCCCTCAAGCTCCGGGCGAGCTGGGGACTTAGCGGAAACAATAACATAGGAGATTATAACTATGCCCAGGTAGTGTCTACCTCTCAACCTGTAGTTTTCGGAAATGGATCGGTAGAATCAGGTGTGTACCCGCTCAATATGAGAGATCAGTCTTTAGGATGGGAATCCACTAGTCAATTCAATGTAGGGGTAGATACTGAATTTTTGAATGGCAGGTTATCTGTGATTGCCAACGCTTACCTAAGTCGTTCCTTCAATTTATTGCTGAACAGACCTATCTCCGCAATTTCCGGTGCTACTTCTGTCCTCACTAACATGCCGGATTCCAAGGTGGAAAACAAAGGCTTTGATATTCAGATTGATGCGGCGGTTGTTTCCAAAAGCGACTTCAATCTGAATCTTAGTGGCAACATTTCCCTGAACCGTAACAAGGTGTTGGATCTAGGGGATGCCAGCACTATCCTTTCCCGGGGAGCTGAGCGTTCATACCTGACGCATATCACTACTACCGGTCAGCCTATAGGTATGTTCTATGGTTTCAAAGTGGCAGGTATGGTAAGACAAAGCGATATGGATAATATTGCCGCAGACGATGCCGCCTATAATTCATCTACGCAGTCTTTCCCGGAGGGCTATGAAATCAAAGGTCCTCCCAGGTCATTGGCTTCCAGCAATCCACTTCGTCCGGGTGACCTCTACTTTGAAGATGTAAATGGCGATGGTATTGTAAGTGATGAGGATAAGACAGTTATAGGGTCCCCTTATCCGGATTTCACTTACGGTCTTACGCTTAGCGGTAACTTTAAAAGTTTTGACTTCGCAGTATCGATGAACGGTTCTCAGGGAAATGAAGTCCTTGATGGTCAGGATTACTATCTGTTCAATATGGAAGCCTCCGGCAACCAATATGCAGTAGTGGATGATAGATACAGAAGTGAAAGTGATCCTGGCAATGGATGGGTGTACAAGGCTTCCAGAGGTGGTACACAAAGTAACAGTACACGTCTGTCCACTTTCTACATTCAGGATGGTTCCTTTCTAAGGATTACTAATATCACTGTGGGGTACAATGTGAAGCCTGAAGCCTTGCAGAAGATGAAGTTGTCAGCATTCCGAATATACATGGGCGTTGACAATGCGTTCACTTTTACCAAGTATTTAGGATATAATCCTGAAGTGGATTACAACGATGGGGCTAACCTGACTCCTGGGGTAGATTATGGTAAATATCCATTGATGAGATCATACAATCTTGGGGTTAAAGTCACTTTCTAATCGGATTACAAAATTGAAAATCATGAAAAAATACATCATCATATTTCTTATGTTCATCAGCACGTGCGCACTCTTTTCCTGTGGAGAAGACTTTCTGGATCTTTCGGATCCTAATGCAGTTCCGGCAGATGAATTCTTACAGGCTCCGGCAGATGTGGAAGCAGCTGTCAACGGAATCTATCAAGCTATTCGAAGTAACAATGCTCTGGGTGAAAGTAGCAGTGTTTATATAGATGAGCGAAGTGATGACATGGGGCGTAATGACAACCAATCGAGTGCAGGGGAGCCATTTCAGTTTACAGATTTCTCCCTCATTCCCAGCAACACCTATCTGAAAAGTCATTGGTCAGCATTATATACCATCGTATCCAGGGCTAATTATGTAATCAATAATATTGAAGCTGTCAGTTATACCGACGAAAGTTTGAAAAGTTCGCATCTTGCGCAGGCGACTTACCTGAGAGCTTTGGCTTATTATCATTTGGTTAGAAAATGGGGGGCAGTTCCTTTGGTAACGATAGAAGTGAAGACTCCTGATGAATTGGAGGCGGTTACTTTCAGGGAAGCAGAAGCCAATATATATGCTCAAATCATTGCTGATCTCGAATTGGCTACCGCAAGTTCTTTGCCGGATCATCAACCCATATCGGGCAAAGGCAGAGTGTCTAAAGTGGCAGCATTGGCTTTGCTGGGAGAGGTTTACCTTACTATGGGTAGTAATCAGATACCGGGAAAGAGTCCTAGTGAATATTTTACCTTATCAAAGCAAAACCTGGAGGCAGCCTACAGTAAAAGAATGTTTGGTGACCTCAAGGAAATCAGCTATGAATCAGTCTTCGATGTGGATCAAAAATCTACGAATCCTGAATTGATTTTCCAGATTGTTTACCGTCAGGGAGACCAGAATCTAAGTTCTGCTGTAGCCAGAAATAATCAGGCTTTGGGAGAAACTATCAATTCCCAGAGACCTGCTACAGGGAGCGGTACCCGCGTGAACCTTGATTTGGTAAACGAATACGAGGAAAATGATCCTAGAAAAACCTTCTCTGTGAATTATGCAGAAGACTCCAGGGTTCAGGAATACTTTATCTCTAAATACCGTGATGTAAGTGATGCAGCAGGTGTCAATGGATTTGGAGGCAATGACCATATCATGATGCGCTATGCAGATGTGATTTTATTGCTGGCGGAAGTGAATGAGCGACTAGGCAATGAAGCTGAAGCAATTGCTATGTTAAATCAGGTTAGAGATAGGGCAGGCCTTCCCTTGTATGAGCAGGCAATGCAAAACTCTGATTATGCAATGAAATACCCAACACTTAAACTGGCCATCCTACATGAGCGAAGAGTGGAATTGGCCTTTGAGCAAAAACGCTGGTATGACCTTCTTAGAGCTTTTACCATTCCGGAATTAGTTCAGTTTTTCAAAAACAAGGACCAGTCTGAATATGGGGTATCAAATCTTCAGAACTTCTCGGACAAGGATAGGTTTTACCCGATTCCGTTCGATGAATACCAACTTGACCCTGAGCGAATGTATCAGAATCCAGGGTATAACTAATCTCAGCAAATCATGTATGATAAAAAGGAGCCTCCAACAGGCTCTTTTTTTATAGTAATCTATGCCGCTCTGAAACAGAGTTAGACCAAATAAAGGAGTTAAATAGTAGGTGTTTAAATACATGTGGAGATATAGTATATCGCTATTCTGTTGATAAATTGTCTACCCGAATTGTGGTAGCAAATTCTCCACATGGAATTTATATCTCAATGGTTTCTGTCAAAAATGCGTATTGCTTCCAATTAGAAGGGGTAAGGAGATTTGCATAGGGATTGTGTTAAAAATGCTACAAGTAAGCTATGGAAATCATGATAAACTCAACTTCAATCCTTCATTTACAATCTCTTGGAAGATTTATACAATTCTTTATTAATCCAGCCAGTTTTCTTGCCTATGTTTCAAATAGCGGAATTGAGGCTTCAAATGCTGAAAAAGAAGAGAGTAAGCCAATTTCACCAAATGAAAATATTCCTTTGCCGAATGGGGATGAAATCAATCCAAACAAGGAGGTGCCAGAGGAAGAAGAGTATTTGCCAGATGAGCAGGAAGTTCCAGTTGAAGATCCACCAAAAGAAATAGAAGAAGATCCATATTTCCCAAGAAAGGGAGATGGGCTACCACCTGAAGAAGGAGAAGAGTTTCCAAAAACAGATCCGATATAGTAATTGATAAAGAAAATTCTTAATACAATAAAATGGAGATTTGCCACTGGATATCGGCTGTTAAGCTACTAATGGAGGTTCATTTATCTCTCTTGAATCAGTCAAAAGGTTAGGTCAATAAATTGTATAGAGTCTTTTCCTTCGCCAACGCTGAAATGTTATTTGGGTAATAAATTTTATCTCCACTGGGATATTTGAATTTCTGTAATATTAAGCTCTTGAAAAATGATGGAAATCTCCTCTCTATATCTATGACAGAATCTCTACCATTGAAGCCTCCGCTACGTTTGACTATTTAAAATTCTAGCCACTCCACCTTGCCATCCATTGTTGAGACCACAAGCGAGTGATCATCCACTACATTGACGGTGTTGGCCATAGAATTATCAATTTTATGTGCCCAGTTTATCGTCTGAGTGAGTGGATTTATACTATACACCGTGCTATTCTTGGTACCGAAATACAGCGCGTTGTTTTTTTCTATCAACATGGATGGTACGTGCTCATATCCAAATCCCGCATTTATTTTCCAAGCTATTTCAGCCTTAGAACGTCTTGTATGGAATGCTACGATTTCATCATTCATAGTTTTTCCATACACCAATTTTTTGTCTTCAGAGATTCCTATGGATTCTCGTACCGTGGCGTCATTGCTACGCCAAAGCTCCACTCCGGAATGGATGTCCAATGCAGTGATGTAACGGTCAGGTGCCACGATATACACCACTCCATCAGCAGTCACAGGAATACACATGGCCGGTGAATACATGCGGTTTGCTGAACCGTTATTCCAGTTCCAAGCTAGTTTCCCCGTTTTTTGATTTAATGCATAGAGATTTTTATCCCATGCCCCAAAGATCACTAAACCATCAGCCAGTAAAGGCTTGCTGACCACAGCACCCTCAAGGCCTTCAAACTCCCAGAGCACCATCCCATTTTTAGCCTGCAGAGCCCTGAATTTTCCATCACTACCCCCTACATACACGGTGCTTCCCTCAATAATTGGAGAACCTAGTACGGATGCTTCAGTGCTGGCTTTCCATGCCAGTGTTCCGTTAGTTGAATTTAAGGCATAAACATTCCCATCTCCAGAGCCAAAAATTAGTAGATCTTTATAGCTGGCAGGAGAAGAGAAAATGCCTCCTTCCGTTTGATATGACCAAATAACCTGCCCAGATTCAGTATCCAATGCTTCAAATTTGCCTAGGCTATTTCCAAAAAAGACTTTGTTTTCCAGTACTAATGGAGTAGAGATAACATTGGCATCTGAGTGGTAACTCCACTTCGCTGAGACCTGAGGGTATTTGCTATTAATGCTGTAATCTGGTCTAGGGTAGCCATCTAATAGCTCGTAATTTCTATTTTGTAAAGGAATTTTCCGCCATGGGTTTTGTGTGACCACTCCTGGAGTTCTCTCTGAAAACAAGGCGGTAGAATCAGAGATTTCTACTATTGTGTATCCTCCAATCTTATCCTTTGCACGGAGATTCGATCTTCCCATGGTGCCTGGAATTCCCTCAAAATCATAAGCCTTATTCGTATGTCCATGTCCACAGATGGTGAATTGTATATTGTGTCCTTTGAGACGATCAGTCATTTCAAACCAATTGTCCAGACTATTATCAAGAGGGTAATGGTTAGCATTAATGATGGGCTGATCTGCAGGAGTGGCATTAAGAACAGAATCTAACCAAACGACAGCATCTCTGGGAATATGGCCGTCCGACATACGTACATAGGGCCCGGAGGCTGTTCCTATGAATTTGAAACCCTTGTGTTCGAAGACAAACTTGTCATATCCAAATGTCTGGATGAAAGTGACACCTCCAGATTCAGACCAGCCAGTATCATGGTTTCCTGGGATCACATAATAGGGGATAGTAAGTTCATCAAGTATTTCCTTAGCTTTCTTAATCTCCTCATCTGTACCCATTTCAGTGATGTCCCCGGTGACCAAAGCAAAATCCAAATCTCCCAGTGAGTTGATATCCCCCACCGTCCGGTTTAGGTCTTCTTCCGCAACACCATTTGGAGAGCCTATGTGTGTATCCGTTACAAAGGCAAATTTGAAATCCTGGGCATGGACACTGCTAATTTTTATGAGGAAAAGAAGAAGGAGAAGCTTTTTCATGGTTTACTTATTAGAAATTGATCATTCAAAAAAATGTCCTTCTTTCTAAGATTGAAAGAAGGACATCTGGTAAAATTTTGTTTGCTACTTACCAGCCTGGATTTTGAGTCAAGGTGACTCCATGCTGGTTATACAAGGTGATTTGGTCGAGTGGAACCGGATCCAAGTATACTTTTGGGTCTTCAAACAATCGCTGGGAAACTGCTGCAGTCGCAGGGATAATGTAGCCTTCTTCTCCGTCAGTCAGTGTCACACTACTTTGTAATTCCGGATAATCAACTCTTCGTATCCATGCTCCACGGTTGATATCTGAATTTTCCTGAGTATCGGTATACTCCAGTTTCTCCCAGCGCATCAAGTCGTCCGTTCTGAAGCCTTCCATCATCAATTCAATTCTTCTTTCACGACGGATCTCCCAAATAAGGGAAGGAATACCCGGATCCCGTGCAGGATCATCATAAGCTACACCATTCACAGCAGCATCATCCCCAAGAACTTCCAGATGGGGTAGCATTACTCCTGGCCGGTCCCGAAGCACGTTGATAGACATGTCCAGATCAGATTGGGTAAGCGATGCGCCTCCCACTGTACCTAATTCTGCAGCAGCCTCCGCGTAATTCATTAAGACTTCCCCATATCTCATTACAGGAGAATCGGTATAGTTCAAGTTTGAACTTCCTTCAGGTTCGTCTTTGATCACTTCATTCAGGAATTTGTGCGTTGAATAACCAGTGGTGCTGTAATTAGAGGCTATGCCGTTCAATCTTAACTCATCTGTTACCAAGGTTTCATAAATACGTGGATCTCTGTTTGCCATTACCTTATCGATTCCTTGATCACCCTGATATAGGGGAGAAAGACCGATAGGTAGTCCGTCAGCTAGCAAGTAAGATTCTATCGCATCTTTGGATACACCTGTCTGCGGCTCCATGTTATTATAGGAATTCAGAGCGTGGGTCAAGATGCCTGGTTCATAATGTCTGAAGAGAATAACCTCCGGATTTCCTGTAAGATTCAGGGAGTTAAAAACTTCTCTATAATTACCCAGGGAGTACGCTCCGGAATTGATTAGCTCCATTGCAGCAGTTTTGGAAGCTTCCAGGTATTCCTTTGCTTTTTCAGTGTTATCATTATGATATTTTTGCCAGGTTCCTTCATAGAGAAATATTCTCGACATAAAGGCTAGAACTACAGCTCTGTTCACAGTCTGACCATCGTTTCCATCATCAATTCGGACATTTTCCATAGCAAACTCAAAGTCTTCCAATACTCTATCCATTACATATTCTCTGGAATCTCTAGGCTTGTATAGCGTCTCCTCATCGGTCTCGCTAAGTTCCTCATCATACCATGGGACTTCGCCAAACTGCTTCACTAAATCATGGTATTCCAAGGCACGAAAGAAGCGTGCCACGCCTGACCAGTGGAGTATGGCTTCTTCTTCCATAGGAACTGTCTGGATTCTGTTTAGGTAGATATTGGCTTTTCTCACGTAAGTGAAATTCCAGTAGGAGCTTGTAGCTGCTGTAGGAACTGTTCTTCTAAACTGCGTAGGACTGGCAGGTGCAAAATCGTCATTCAGGGTTTCTCCCGAAAAGAATTTCCCCCAAGTGTATCCGGAACCATATCCGCTGAAATAGGCAGTATAGAATCCCCATGAAAAACTTCTGACGTTACTTTCTGAAGTCCAGTAGGTTTCATCTGTTAGGCTATCCAAAGGTGGCTTTTCCAGGAATTCATCGCAGGCGGAAAGTGCAAGGAAGCTGAGAGCGAGTGCTTTTATTCTTAGTTTCATCGTGCTATCTATTTAAAATGTTACCTGTAAACCGAATGACAGGGTTCTGCTATAGGGATAAACTCTTCCGAAAGTGTTGGAATCATTATTACCCGCAGAGGTATAATCTACCTCAGGATCCAGTGGAAGATCGAGATTGTCAATTTCAAAGAGGTTTTCACCACTTACATAAAGTCTTACTTTGTCCAGACTTATTTTGGATAGCAGTGAGGTCGGAAGAGAGTATCCCAGAGTGATATTCTTCATTCTTACATAGGAAAGATCCAGCAAGTAGCGTGTTTGTGGCAGGAAGTTTCTTGAATTGTTTGATTGACCTGCATCCGTAGGACGTGGGTAGAAGGCATCAGGATTCTCTGGGCTCCAATAGTCTAACTGATGGGAGAACCATGCTTCCCCTGGTCTGTAGCCAGGAATCATGATCGGTCCATTGGCCCAGTAGTCTCTTTTGCCAACACCTTGGACAAAAAAGCTTAGGTCTATTCCTTTGAAATCCATTCCAAGGCGAACGCCATATTGATATCTAGGAGTTGAGTTTCCGATCACTTTTAGATCTCCATGATTCTCTTCTGTATTTTCACCAAAGGTGATAGCGCCATCTCCGTCCAAATCTTTGTATTTCACATCACCCGGTCCATAATAAAACCAGCCGCTCTCGTATAATTCCTGGGATGGAATTCCTTCGTTCATGACATACTTTCCATTGTCCAAGACAAATTCCCCGTTGGCGTCCTTCACAAAGTCATCTTCTGTGAAGAGCCTATCTGTCTCATAACCCCAGATATCACCGATTACCCGGCCAGGACGATTTGAATAAATACTTTTGTTGTCGGCAAATTCAGTGACGGTTTCTCTGTAATCAGAAAGAACTACCGTTGCATTTAGATTCAACCCATTGGAGAATCCATGATTGTAATCCAGAGCAAGTTCCCAACCTTTAGTTTCCAGCTCTCCGAAATTCTGTTTGGTAGCTGATGTGCCATAAGACGCCGGTAGTACTTCCCCTGCGCTATGCATATCACTGGTAGTTCTATTGTACCAATCAAATGCGATCCCGAATTTATCCTTGAAGAATCTCGCGTCAAAACCCAGATCCAGTGTAGTCACAGTCTCCCAAGTCAGTGAAGAAGGAAGTGCTCCTGGAGTTCCAAAGGTTAATTGATTGTTGGCTCCAAGTAACCAGCCAGAGGAATAAGAATTCATGATTCTGTAGATATCACTTAGGTAGGCATTCTGGTTTCCAATAGCTCCCCAAGATGCGCGAAGTTTCAGAAAGGACATGACATTGGTCACAGGCTCAAAGAATGATTCCTCTGATACCACATATCCGGCAGACATAGAAGGGAAGAATGCCCATCTTTCTGTAGGAGAAAGTCTGGAAGATCCGTCATATCTTCCGTTCAACTCCAGGAAGTATTTGCCTTTGTAGTTGTAATTGATTCGGCTGAATCCACCGGCAGTTGACCATTGGTTTCTTGCTCCATCTACAAATTGATCGCCGGACGCAAGGTCTAGTTCACCTCTGTCCAGGTCCATCAGATCTCTTCTCTGGGAACTATGGTACCAATATTCATAGGCTTCTATATCTCCACCCACCATTACTTTCAGGGAGTGGTCGCCGAGCATTTTTTCGTAGGTAGCAAATGCTTTCCCCACATTTCTATTGCTCCAGGAAGAAGCATATTGTACTCTGTTGTACGAGGCACTGGTGTAAGGAGCATATTGAAGATTAGCTCCAGTAGACCAGAAGTTATATGCCGACACTACACCACCTGTCTGATGGTCGTGGTAGTTCTGTGAGTCAAATGTGTAATTCGCTACAATCGACAAGCCCTCGATAGGCGTAATGGTCGTACCAAGGTTAAGTCTAGTCAAGGATGTGTTTTCCTCGTTCATCTTTGCTTGTTGGACTTCAGTCACTGCGCTACGGAAAGGATGCCCATCGTACGTTCCATAAGGATATGTTTTTGGCCATCTCAGGAGATAATACCATGGATCATAGGTCTCACTGGAAAAGTAGAAGGGTCTGGTGAATTTGGTGTTACTATACAGTACGCCACCTCTTACTTCCATCCAGTCAGTTGCTTGAGTGCTTAGACTTAAATCCATAGAATACCTATTGAATTCATCCGGATTTACCTTCAGTACCCCATTTTGACCTAGATAACCTACACCAAGTCTGTAAGTGGTTTTCTCAGTACCACCGGCTACAGATAAATCATGCTTCTGCTGAGGTGTCCAGTCTTTCATGAACATGTCGCCTGCTTCCCAAGGGCGGTAAAAGAAAAGGCGACCATCTCTGATTTCAAAATCCCTTCCCAAAACCATATCATTACCCAAGTCCTGTCCACCATACTGAGCTTCCCAATCACGCATTTTTTGAATGCTTAATTCGTCGAAATACATTCCTACTACACCGAATACATTGGTGGAAGGATTGGTTCGTTGCAATGCTTTGAACGCCATCTCAGCTCCATCAGCAGCATTTGCTATGGAAGGTGTGACGGTAGGTGTAGCCCAGGCAAAGTTGTTTGAATAGTTGATTTTAGGAGCTTCGCCTTTTTTACCTTTTTTGGTGGTAATCAAAATCACACCCCATGCTCCACGAGCTCCATAGATGGAGGAAGATGCAGCATCTTTTAGTACAGATATGGATTCTATGTCTTCAGGATTCACTAGCTGAAGATTTGGGATTTCTACGTTGTCTACTAAAATAAGTGGTTGGGCTCCTCCAGAATTACTTAAGGTACCTACTGAGCCTCTCAGTCTAATGGTAGGATTCTGGCCGATTTGCCCACTCGGCGTTGTGATGGTAAGACCTGGAGTAGTTCCTTGGAGACCCCTGGCCACATCCGTGATAGGTCTGGACTCCAGTACCTTGGTGTCTACAGAAGAAACGGCTCCTGTGAGATCGCTACGCTTCTGAGTACCATATCCGACCACCACTACTTCGTCCAATGACTGGGCATCTGGTTCTAGGATAATGTTTATAGTTCCACTTTCATTGATAGTCCGCTCTTGGCTGACCATACCTATAAAGCTAAATACCAGCGTTTGGCCTTTCTCTGCATCTATCTGGTAGGTTCCATCGATGTCAGACGTGACTCCTTTCGTGGTTCCTTTGACCAAAATGCTTGCTCCGGGTAGAGTCAATCCATCTTCGGCACTGGTAACGGTCCCGGACACTTGAACGGTCTGGGCACTTACCTGAAAATGAATGAGGAGAAAACACATCGCTACAAACGAACAATGTAAAAGTTTTTTCATGTTAAACATTTAATTAGTTGAGTTGAATAGTGTTTTATGAATAAAAAGAGGAGTTATAATAGAGCAGTAAAAACAAGGGTATGTTTATCCTTGAAATTTTTTTGTGTATAACCCACGATTATTTCATGTTCAAATCTTTCTAAAAAATGAGCCTATTCAATCCCTGAAAACAGGGATATTAATAAATCACTAGTGCTAAATAAGGATAAATTAGTTAACTTATGGGAAGTATGAAGTGGGGTTTTCAATAGTCAAATTTTCTACTTCATTAAACCTTAATACGTCAATAAATGCTATGGAAGTACTTTTGTCCTGCTTATTGAAAAATTATATGTAAAGTAATAGCAGATACAAGTATTCCAGACCACCTAATGAATAGGAGGGATCTTGTCTTATTGAGTATTCCGTTGGTGGAAATTAATTGTCTGATTCAATAAATACCGACTACTATTAGTCTCTTGAAAAAGAGGAATGGAGTTTACTGTTAAATTTTTACGTTATGATCAATGTGCTGATAGCGGACGACCATCAAATGTTTATTGATGGTTTAAAGGCCTTGTTGAAAGACCTGCCAGGAATTAAAGTAGTGGGTGAAGCCTGTAATGGGAAAGAAGCTATTCTTCATTGCAAGGAAAATCAGGTTGATCTGGTGATTATGGATGTGAATATGCCTGAAATGGATGGTGTGGAAGCAACAAAAGAGTTGAGTAAAACAAATAAGAAGCTTAAGATTCTTGGTCTTTCCATGCATAGAGACCGACACTTTATTTCCGATATGCTAAAAAGTGGAGCAAGTGGGTACATACTAAAAAATACCGGTAAAAAAGACCTGGTAGATGCCATTCACTCCATTCATAGCGGAGAAAGCTATGTCAGTGAAGAAGTGAGTAAAATACTTTTGACCAGTTTTTTAAAGGATTCTGCAAAATACGAGGTGAATGAACGCTTATCCGGAAGAGAAACCGAAGTGTTGGAATGCATTGCAATTGGACTTACTACGCTTGAAATAGGCGAGAAACTTTTTATCAGTAAGAATACGGTTGAAACTCATCGGAAAAACTTACTCTACAAGTTAAAGGCGAAAAACACGGCTGAATTAGTAAATAATGCCTACAAAAAAGGACTGATTAGTTAATAGGATACTAATTCATTTTTCTTGTACAATCTTTAGACAAGTATAGCTTAGCGAATAATTACCACTGGTGATTATGACAAATCCCTATTTTCAGGGATGGCAATCCTTGTTATTAAAAACATATTTGTACATCATGTTGCTTCGGTTATGCCCAGGCTCTTTCCTATTAAATTAATACTGAATGCTTTTATTGGCAGATAGTGGGTCTACTAAGACTGATTGGAGATTAATAGATAAATCAGGCGAATGCTTAGTATCACTTAAATCAAAAGGACTTAATCCTTATTTTCTGGCAGCAGATGAAATTAAAAAAGAACTTAGAAATAAGGTGCTTGACAAGGTTTCAGATGTGGATAGAGTTGTTTTTTACGGAGCAGGCTGTGGGCATCCTGCCAAAGCGGCTGAATTAGCATGCGTTCTGGACGAATTAATTCCTACCCAAGTTCCTGCTGAGGTAAACGGAGATATATTGGGAGCGGCAAGAAGTTTACTTCAGGGAGAAACAGGCATTGCATGTATTTTGGGAACAGGAGCAAACTCCTGTTTGTACGATGGAAAAGACATTATAGGTGGTGTCCCTTCTTTGGGTTTCATTCTGGGAGACTACGGAAGTGGTACAGTATTATGTAGGGATCTTATCCGTGAACTACTTCAGGGTAGTCTAGGGGATGACCTTCGGGAAGAATTCTTTGTAAAGTATGAACTGAATCAACGCATGATTCTGGATAAGATCTACAACCAGCCCCGAGCCAATCGATTTTTGGCTTCATTTACTCCCTTTCTACTCAAACATGCTTCCAACCAAGTCATACATTCAATTATTTACCAGAATTTCCGGCAGTTTTTTGAATATTATATTATGCCCTATAGAAAATCCCACAAATCTGTTCCCCTTGTATTTACAGGTTCTATAGCTTACCATTTTGCTTTCCACCTGAAGGCTGTTGCTGATGAGTTTGGAGAATCCATCCAAAAAATAGAGCAGAGCCCTATGGATGGTCTGGTAAATTATCATTGCCATACCTTCGCTAATTATTAAAGAAATCCCTTCCACTCCCTGATATCAATGAATCTTGCTACCGAATCACCTTCTTCCTACGATAATTTAGAATCCATGCCTTTAGGGGAGTTGTTGGAATCTATTAATCAAGAAGATCAAAAAGTAGCATTCGCTGTTCAGCAGGTAATTCCTCAAATTGAAAAACTTGTAGCCAATCTGGTTGAAAATTTCAATGCTGGAGGGAGACTTTTTTACATAGGCGCAGGAACCTCCGGAAGATTGGGCGTGCTGGATGCATCTGAGATTCCACCAACATTTGGAGCTTCCCCGGAATTGATCGTTGGGTTGATTGCCGGAGGCGATAAAGCTATAAGGACTGCTGTCGAAGGAGCAGAAGATGATGTAAATCAAGCTTGGATTGATCTTTCCAAGTATAAATTGAATCAGAATGATGCGGTAATAGGAATTGCTGCATCCGGCAAAACGCCTTATGTACTTGGTGGACTTAAAGTAGCACAGAAGCATGGGATTTTGACAGCAAGTATTTCATGTAATTCCAACGCACCAATTTCTGCCTATGCAACCCACCCGATAGAAGTAGAAGTTGGAGCTGAGTTTGTCACAGGTAGCACTAGAATGAAGTCCGGAACTGCGCAGAAAATGATTCTGAACATGATCAGTACCAGTCTTATGATTCGCTTAGGCAAAGTGAAAGGCAATAAGATGGTTCATATGCAGCTCAGTAATACCAAACTTGTTGATAGAGGAGTACGGATGATTGTATCAGAAATACCTTCCATATCTTATGAAGAGGCTGCAGCATTATTGGAGACCCATGGCTCCGTGAATAAGGTGATTACCGCATATTCCGAAGGCTAATAGCTAGTTCTGTTAGATTCTAACTGACGGGGATTATAAATCTGTCTAAAAATAGACCAATTCCGTGTTTTGCTTCTTAGTTTAGCACTAGGTGTATTTCTTAATTTCCATTTTGTTTAGATGCAAAGCTCAATCATAAATAGCGCTTCGGAAGAGCTATCCATTCATAATCTTTTATTGGATCAGCTAGATGGATATTTGAAGAGGATGCTTCATCCTTCGAATACCTTATGGAACGGGGCAGTAATTATCGGTAAAACCGGTGCCGGTAAGACTTTTTTAATTGAAAAATACCTGCAAAACTCAAGCTTTGATGTTTTGATCAGCAGTCAATCTCCCCAACTTCAGCATGTTCCCTATGCAGGCTTGAAATTGGCAATTGGAAATTACTTAAGAACCAAGTTCAGGGAGATGGATCCAGAGACGTTTATTTCTTTTTCGGAAGGTTTAAACGTTGCATTGGGCGAAAATTTCGCTTTGATGTGTGAATATATTCCTGAACTGATGATGCTGGGGACCAATGGTGGTAAGCAAGAGATTTCCAATACTCCCAAAATGGAAAATCAGCTGTATTACTTATTTAAGGTGCTTTTTGAATATTTCAGTGATTTTTCAGAACGGGTATTGATTCTTTTCTCAGATGATTTGCAATGGATTGACGGTTCCAGTGCAAACTTACTGCAGTACCTGCTTACTCATATACCTCCATCCAAATTGCTTTGGTTAGGTGCAGTTCGTGATTCGGAGGAAGATATGGGGCAAGTTGATCAATTGATTGGATCACTCGGCTTTGACCAAAAACATATTCAAAGGATAGAATTGGGAGAATTTACCCTGGATCAGAGCAGGCTTTTTATAGAGCAGCTGTTGGGAGGTAAATGTGAGTCAACTACAAGTCAGCTGATTCATCAATTAGGGAAAGGGAACCCGGCACTATTGACCACATTAGTAGATGCGCTTATTCAGGAAAAACTTTTGGAGAAAGACAAAGAGGAGTGGAGAGGCAATGTTCCAAAGATAAAAGCTCGATTTCAGGGTGTTAACTCTACTCAATTTTACCAGGAGCGGCTAAATTCCCTTTCTGATTCGGCAAAAAAAATAGTAGGATTGAATGCCTGTGCAGAGCGGCTTTCCGAAAATGATCTTAAACTCCTTTGTTCTGATATTCCGGATGCCCAAAGTGCTTTAGCTCATCTTAATTCTGATGGAGTATTAGTCCTTCAGCATGGCAAATATGTGTTTTCTGAAAGCTATTTTCGGGAATTTATTTATTCCAGACTCACAAATAAAGAGAAATCACTTTACCACTTTCAGCTGGCAAAAGTTTTACTCAGGGATAACTTTAGTCTGTTGAGTAACTCTGATAAGGTAATAATTGCTCAGTATTTACAGTTGGCATCTGACAGTATTACTAGTACTGGAGAGAAAGTACATGCTGCAACCATCTTATTGGAAGTAGCGATGATCCAGAAAGATGAAAATGCATATTCCCAGGCAAAGGTTTTTCTAAAAGCTTCGCTTGATCTCTTGAAAGGACTACGATGGGATGAAGTAAATGAAATTCTTTTTCAGGCGCATATAGAAAGTGCTAAAATCGAATACCTGCTCGGTGAATATGATTTGGCTGAAATCAAACTGGATTTTTTGATTGAGCATCTAAGTATTCAAAAGCATAGAGCAGAGGCTTTTGAATTGAAGATTGTGATAAATAACCACTTGGGCCGATATCGGAAGGCTGTGGTTATTCTTCAGGAAATATTAGGGGAACTCGGTATTGAATTACCTTTAAATGAGCGGGAATTAAAAAAGCAAATCCGGGTCTTTCAAAAACATGTCTCCCTGCAAAATTCAAAAATAGATACGCTTTTTAAACAAGAAGAGGAAGAAAGGCAATCTTCTATTCTTCGATTATTATACATAGGAGGTATGGCTATGCACCATACTTCGGAAGCTCTGATGACCTGGGCTGCACTACAGCTTATTTTGCGATCGCGATACTTTAAACTCCCTAACGTAAGTACCATTGGCTATGTGAGTTATGGAAGAATGCGGATTATTGCGGGGGATCTTACTGAGGGATTTGAATTTGGGAAAATGGGGCTTGAGATTAATACAGCTCTAGGAGATCTTCAATACAGATGTAGGGTATTGGGTGTTTTCGCATTTTATATCCAGCCATGGAAAAGGGCCTTTGATGAGAGTACCATACTTTTGCAGGAAGGAATGGAAGTAGGTAGAAAGTCAGGCGATCTTATAGGCTTATACATTCTGAAAACGCACCTCTTTAACCTTCACTTTTTGAGTGGAAAGCCAATTTCTGGACTTTTATCTTTTGATTTCAGGGAATCCTACCCTGGAATGGAATTGACCTACTACATCACGCATTATCAAAAGGAGCTGATTCGATATTTGACTACTGAAAGTCCCTTTCTATCCCTTCCTAAACAGCATCCAGGTGGCCTGGCGGCAAGGTTGACTTTACAGGAGGAGCGATTCTACAGGAACTATGTGCTGGCAAGATATTTTTTCCTTTTTGGATACTACGACCAGGCAAAAGCTTGCGCCGAGGAAGCGAATCAAAACAAGAAATTACAAGAAGCCTCACCCTTAGTTCCTGCAAATATTCTAATTCTGAGTTTGTCTATAACTCAGAACTGGGGTAACCTAAAGGAGGAAGAAAAGCAGGGAAATCTAGTTTGGCTGAAAGGGGTGTTTGTAGATTTAAGTACTTGGTATAATCATGCACCAGATAATTATGCTTCTGACTATTGGTTGCTCAAAGCAGAAATTGGGAGAGTATCCGACGCAAATGAATTACAGATTGAACAGGATTATAAACATGCATGCCAATTTGCCGGAAGTAATCTTTATCAAGCTGCCCTAGCCAATGAATTGACCGGAAAATATTACCTGGCAAAGAAAGACTATGACTCAGCAAAGCTTTATTTCCTGGAATCTGTAAATAATTATGAATTATGGGAGGCAAAAAGGAAAGTTAGGCAGCTGGTAAGGCAATTTTCATTTTTGTTTGATTCTAAGATCAAAGAAGAAAATCCTTTGGATATAGAAAATATCCTTAGAGAACTTGGTGGTGAAATGGACGCAGAGCTTCTCTCAAAGAAACTATTGACTATTCTGCTTAGGATTTCTGCATCCAGTGGTGCCGCTATTCAATTAATAGAGGGAAAAGGACAATTTGGTCAAAAGGGAGAGATGCAGCTCCTCAATAAACCTTTAAGAAAGCGTGAAATTTTTGGCGCAATTGATTTGTCGGGAATTTTTCTAATGTCATACAGGACAAAGTCTCCCTTGATTTTTGATGAATTGGGGGTTGACAACGGATTTCCGCAACTTCGTCTGCTAAGTGAGGCTGGGATAAAATCCTGCATGATTTTCCCTGTAGGGATTTCAGATAGCCTCTCTATGATCATTTATTTGGAAAGTAGTTTTTGTAGTGCTAATTACTCAAATGAAATTATCCGGTGGGTTCGAATTCTAGCAAGTCAAGGCGGAATAATTCTAGAAAATGTCAGGATCTATGAAAAGAGTTTGTTGCTCAATCAGGAGATTAAATTGGAAGTAGAACAAAAGCAGGAGCTAATGACTTTAATTGAGAAACAGAAAAATGTTCATATTAAAGATTTGCTGAAAGTACAGGAATATGAGCGGGAGAGGATAGCTGGTGAGTTGCACGACAGCTTGGGATCGCAACTTTCTACCATAAAAATTCGCTTGGCAAACATGTTTGATAAATACACAGAAAATCAACTGCAACAGGAGGGAATAGAAACCTTGGATAAACTGGATGCTGCCATAGGAGAGGTGCGGAAAATTGCGCACCATATGTCTCCGGTATCTTTAAGGAGGTTTGGCCTTCCATCTGCATTGCAGTCACTGGTAGAGGATATAAATGAATCGACGCCAATTATTGCGGAACTACAGGTTCTAGGGTTTGAAAGAAGGTTGGAAGATCAAATTGAGTTGACTGTTTATAGGATCTGTCAGGAGCTTATACAGAATGTTTTGAAACATGCTTCGGCAAAACATCTCCGGGTTCAATTAATAAATCATGAGGATACTTTAAATATCACCGTTGAAGACGATGGAATTGGTATTCAGAAAGATCGAAAAAACTGGGGGATGGGCTTAGTTGGGATTGAAGCAAAAGTCCAAATGCTTAAAGGCACATTTGCCATTGAAAATCAACCAAATCAGGGGTGTTTATTGGTTATTGACTTGCCTGTCAATGCTTAATTTCTGCTTCGATCTAATTGAATAATTATTAAATACGTGGTTTTTGGAAGTGCATAAATCAATTGGAACCACCGACATCACCGCTCTTGGAAGTATACCGGCAGTCCTTCTGACCTATGCAGGCTATGCAATCAAAACAAGTAAAGTGCTAGTTAGCATCGCCCATCTCACTATAAATGAAGAAATGCTGAAAGAGAATTTAATAAGCTCTTTGAACTAGCTTAGTTAGTCTTTAATAAAATAACCCAGGCAAAAATGCTTGGGTTATTTTTTATCAAATTTTCAAAACCGGTATTATTTTTTGATGTTCCAAAAGTATAAATAGCTAAATCTTAAGGTAAAGAAATCATGTGGTTAGACTTCACGAAATAGGACTGAGGCATTATGACCTCCAAACCCAAAAGCATTGCTCATGGCAGTTTTTACCTTTTTTTCTAAGGGTTGATTCAGCACAATCTGGGTTCCTTCTGGGATTTCAGGATCTAAATTCTCATTGTTTATTGTCGGAACTATGATGTTTTCATTGATGGATTTGATGGCCAAAATAGCTTCAATAGCTCCGGCAGCCCCCATTAAATGTCCGGTAATGGATTTGGTAGCACTTAGCCAAAGATTTTTTGACCCTCCGAATGTGCTATACACTGCTTTTAATTCTGCAATGTCTCCAACCGGAGTAGAGGTAGCGTGCATGTTTAGATAGTCTAGATCCGAGGTATTGATTTTTGCCTCTTTCAGGGCTAATTGCATGGCTTTCTTCGCTCCTAAACCTTCTGGATGGGGTGAGGTAATGTGGTAAGCATCGGCAGTCATTGATGCCCCCACCAGTTCAGCATAAATTTTGGCTCCTCTTTTTTTCGCATGATTATATTCCTCCAAAACCAATGCTCCAGCCCCTTCACCTATTACAAATCCGTCACGGTCCCTATCAAAAGGACGGCTAGCACTTAAAGGATCTTCGTTTCTTGTAGACATGGCTTTCATGGCAGAAAATCCTCCTACAGAAGTGGGAGTGATTGGTGCCTCCGAACCACCAGATATAAATACTTTTGCCTTACCCATTCTGATGTAATTAAAAGCATCCATAAATGCTGTGTTTGAAGTTGCACAGGCAGAAACTGAAGTATAGTTAATTCCTTGCAAGCCAAATTTCATGGAAATCATACCAGATGCCATGTTGACTATCAAGCGTGGAATTAAGAAAGGACTGAAACGCGGAACATAATTTCCCGATACATAATTTTCAACCTCATTTTCGAAGGTTTCCATTCCTCCCTGACCCACTCCCCAAATCACTCCGATGTCAAAAGGGTCTAGCTTATCAATCTCCAATCCTGAGTCTTCTAATGCCTGAGAGGCACTGTATAAGGCATATTGGGTAAAAAGATCGCTGCGCTTAATCTCATTTTTATCCAGATATTTTTCCGGATGGAAATCCTTTATTTCAGATGCGATCTGCGTTCGGAATTTTGATGCGTCAAATCGGGTAATGGGACTCACATTGCTTTTTCCCAAAAGGCTGTTGTTCCAAAATTCAGATACATCTTTTCCCAAAGGATTGATGGTTCCCATGCCGGTTACTACTACTCTTTTCATTTTATTACTTCGGTTTTGAATAAATTGGAATATCCCTTGGCAATCAGCCTGGTGTGGTTTGAATTCCAGATCTCACATTCGGCATTGACAAATTGCTTTCCTTTTTTGAGGATTTTAGTTTTCGCCACGATGGTTTCTCCCAACTTGGCGGCAGAGAAATAATCAATCACGTTGTTGATCGTGGAATAGAAAAAGGGCTCATTAAAGGTAAACATGGTGGCACCCAGGATATCGTCTATGATCGCCGCAGTCACTCCTCCGTGTAGATTTCCAACAGGGTTTAGCCATTCACGGCGGATTTCATATTCAAATTCCAATGCTCCCTGTTCAGCACTTTTAACAGTTGGTTTTAACCAATGCATAAAAGGAGAAGGCGAGTCAGAGAATCCTTTCCCTATTTGGTCTTTCATTAATTCTAAAGGATTCATTTTTTTGGCAGTAAGATGTGTACCAATTTTTCAATTAATGGACCTATCAAAAGGATGGCGGGAATCACAATTAAATAGGCAATACACCATGATTTTAACCAGATTCCCAAATGAAGATGAGGCCAGCCTAAATTGATCCCGATCAATACAAAAGATATAATACCAGTCGTGACAATTCCCATTACAAGGGCAAATGCAATTTTCTGTTTCATCACTATTGCTTGTCTGAATAGGATGATTTCCTCAATTATGCTTTAGAACCATTCATTGCAAGAAGTGCATCATCAGGGGAGGAAAGATAAAGGCGGTAGATGTCTTCGGTATTTCCCACACGGATTTCATAATTATCGCTTTCGAAAGCTTCAAGAAACTGTTCTGCCACAACCGTAGGGGAGATTCCGTTTTTTCCACCAATCGGTGCAGAAAAGTCTGTGTCAACCAAAGGAGGCATCAATTCAAATACCTTTACAGAGCTATCTTCATTTAATGCCAATCGTAAAGCTTGGGTATAGGAGTGCAAAGCTGCTTTACTTGCGGAATAGGTGGCTAATTTGCCGGGAACAAAAGCAACAATAGAGGACACATTGACAATCGCAGCGGTTTCCTGTTTTTTAAGTAAAGGCAATAGTTTTTCATTCAATCGGATTACCGACAGGTAATTGGTTAACATCTCGTCCGCAGCAATTTCAGCTGCATTTACATTTTCAGTTGTCAAGTCATAAAGTACTGCATGTCCTGCATTGTTAATAACCATATTGAGTTGGGGGAATTCTGACTTAATCTGTGCAACTAGACTATTTGTATCCTCGGAATCAGAAACATCTGAAACAATAGCAGTTACATTTTTAAGTCGAGCTGCTGCTTGTTTTAAGCGCTCAGGGTTTCTTCCTGTGATAATAATACTGTTTCCCTTTTCGGAAAGTAGTTTGGCAAGTTCAAATCCAATTCCGGCGCTACCACCTGTAATCAAAATAGTGTTTTGTGAAGTGTTCATAAGGTTAATAATTAACGGTTTATAATTAATATACCAAACGGTATATTTTTGATTAAATTTTTTTATGCAAGTAGTTCTGCTGTAATGATTTTTTGTACCCTGTCCAATGCCTGGTTCAAATGTTGGCGATTTTCTAAGGTTTTAGATACTAAAATCCCTCCTTCAATAAGCATAATAAACAATGAAGCGAGTTGGGCACTGTTTACATCTTGTTTGAATTCTCCATGTTCTTTTCCCAATTCAATGGTTTTTTCGATTCTTGAGCTGAGCTTAGTGAACGAATGCTGCACGGTTGGTTTCATAAATGGGAGAGCATCATCCATTTCTGTTGCAGAATTTAGTAGGGGACAACCACCTTTTTCTAACAAGGAATCCCAGTTGTTTCTATAGAAATCGGTGAAGGCAAGAAGCTTTCTATAACAGCTGCTCTCTGCATTCATAGCTGCTTCCATTTTCTTGGCCAACTGACCTGAGTTGTGCTTAAAAACTTCAATTGCTACTTCTTCCTTGTTCTTGAAATTCCCGTAAATACTTCCTTTGGTAAGCCCGGTTGCTTTGGTCATGTCAGATAAAGACGTTCCTGCAAATCCATTTTTATTAAAAAGACTTGCCGTACTTTCTATAATAAACTGCCTTGTTTGTTCTGCCTTTGACATGATTCGAATTTCTTTTTGAATAAGTCTCTCAAAGATATATTTTTTATACCAAACGGTATATTTTTTAAAAAGGTTTAATCATCGGGAGATTTTTTTTTGGTTTTACACCACTAAATGGTTTAAGCTTGATTTAAATAATTTAAACTCACTAAAGTAAATTGTTGGAATGTTTGACAGGGAAACTGAAAAACACAGTGTATTTAAAACTCAATTGCACAATTCTTTCGTGCTAATAATAAAAAATGAGTTCTTGGAATTAGAGAAGATTAATGAAAATAACTCATCAAACAAATGCCTTTATCTTATCTAACATATACTTTTTACCCAGCATAAACTGACAGGTAACCATTGCACTGATGGTAACGCCTAGCACACCGTGAAGCACAATGTTTTGACCAGTGAGGAAAAGATTATCAAGTTTGGTGTTGGCACTAATGAATGACTTTACCGGGGCATTGTAATCTTTCTTTATCCCATATAGTCCACCTTCAATAGCTCCAATATAATCCCGCTGAGTCAAGGGTGTGGCAGTATAGTAATTCTCGATACAATCGGAAAAACCTGGGTACAATTTAGACAAGGCATTTATTAATTCCTCAGCCTTTTCTTTCTTGAATCTGACATACTCTTCTGACCTTTCATTTTCGCTAAGTGTGGTGTTGAAGCTATCCTCCCATTTCTTTACATCTTCATAATTCATATAGGCAATGGCAGTAAGCGTATGTGCATACGATGTATCATTGTTGGGTCTAGAGTTGAAAATTGCTAAACCTTTCACCCAGTTTTCTGAATCGTAATTGTGGGCACTCCAAACGTCCTGATCAATGAAATGATAGCGGTTGTAATTGGAGAATTTGAAAGTGTCTGGCTTTAGTTTGATGTAAAGGATAAAAGAAGAAGTTGTATTTTCTAATTGCAGCATGCGGTTGACATTGACTTTTCTTAAACCATCTGTATTGAGAAGCCTAAAAGTCTGTGTTGGGTGCATGTTAGATATAAATTGCTTTCCTCTTACATGTTGCCCATTCGAAAGTGTTACATGTTCAACTAATTTGCTGGAATTCTCAATTTTGATTACCTCTGAGTTGATGAAGATTTCACCTCCCATTTTCTTAATGTCCTTGCGAAGCTGCTTAGAAATTTGATCACTGTGCTTTAGTTTGTAAGCACTGCCTATATAGGAATCTATGATCAATGCATGTATATAAAAAGGGGAAGTGTCGCCATCCCCGGCATAAAGCAAATTAGATCCTGCAAGAACTTGTTGAAGCTTTTGGTTGCTGGTACAGGATTCTATGACCTCTTTGGCGCTTAGGCCAAAAACACTCATTTCATCTGTTTCAGTATAATCTATATCCAGATTGTACCACTCGAATTTTTCGCATATTCTTTTAATTTCTTCACAATATTTCCGCAATCCCTCTTCCTCATGTGGGAAATACTTCAGCAATTGCTTGACGAAATTATCGTATCCTTGCCCATGTGGATAAAGGATTTCATCATTTTCAAAGGAAATTATATCGTACCCATCTTGGTCCAAAAGCTCTTTTTCTACATTGTCCAAGAGATTGAAATATTTGAAAAATGGGTAAAGCGCCTGACCCTTTTCCAGTCCACCGATGTAATGTACACCTGAGTCGAACTTCACTTTGTCCCGTTTGAAAGTTTGGAGATTTCCGCCTATCTGGGCATTTTTCTCCAAAATACATACTGATTTTCCCTCCTGGGCGAGTACATAGCCGCAGAGTAAACCTCCTAATCCTGAGCCTATAATGACAACGTCGTATTCTTCTTTGATCCTAGGCATTTCTGTTGTCAATTATCTTTTTTGGCTTCCTGCTATTTTCCCGGAAAAGCAGTTTTTGGATGGCTGAAATGGAAGATTTTTTCAAAGTGGGCTTCACTCGAAGCTTTGCTTGCAAGCTTATAATCAACGTAGCGGAATCTTCCATGGTACAGGAATCTGGTAGGATAATACTTACAGAATCTAAACCGTTTTCATCCTGATCTATCTCTATAAGATAAGGGCTTGCACATGGGTGTAGATGAAGCACTTCTTCGATCTGAGTTGGATAAATAGTCGTTCCTTTCAATTTGATCATCTGAGACAAGCGACCTTCGATTGGTCCAAGCCGAGGTGTATTTCTTCCGCAGGCACAAGGTTGCGTATGTTTTCTGGCCAGATCCCCTGTCTGGAATCTTACTAGAGGCATCGCTTCAATCCCCAATGGGGTAACAGTCACTTCTCCGATTTCTCCGTCAGCGACTTCGTTTCCATTTTCATCCAAGATTTCCAAAATGATCAATTCAGGAAGTAAATGCCCGCCTTTCTTCTCCTGACATTCAGTAAAAGCTGTAGCCATTTCAGTAGAAGCATAGGTAGATCTTAGATCCATATTCCAGTGATTTGCAATATTTTTTGTCAACTGATTATCGCTGAAATCAGCATATCTCAAAGGTTCTCCTATGCACAGGGCTTTGGTGATTTGGTGTGGAATAGATCTTGAATTTGCCCCCAATTTCTGAAGAAATGAAGGTACAGCGATCAGGGCAGTGGGATTGATTTGCTTGATCATTTCCCAGTGGAATTCGGGAGTTCCTTGCCCGGCACGCAAAACTGCCGCACCTATTTTTGTCAAACCTAAATAATAGGCCATTCCCGCCATAAAGCATTTGTCCAGCGTAGTGGTGATTTGAACGGTGTCGTCTGGAGTGAAATCAGCTATTTCCAGTGAACGGGCTTCATTATAAGCCAATCTTTCCAAGTCATTTTTGCTGAGTGCTATGCTCAATGGCTTTCCAGTAGTTCCTGAAGTGGTGACATATTCTACCACTTCTCTCGGAGCAATACTTAAAAAATCGGAATTGCAGTCAGCTAAGTCCTTCTTTGAAGTTCTGATGAATTTGGATAAATCTGAAAGTTTGGAGATTCCTTTAATATCGTCTTCGGAAAACTTGTCTTTGTAAAACGGTGAGTTGGCCAAGGTATAGCGAAGATGCTTCTTGAGAAGCTCCACCTGTAAGTTTTCCAGCTCGTCAGTTGGTAAATAATCAATGCTTTTGTCTGAAGTGAATTTCATTTTTCAAACTACAATTACAACTGCCACGGCAGTTTGTGATGTGTGACTAAGTGTCAAAAGTATATCTGAATAGCCCGCCTTTTCAAAATGAAGCTTTGTATTTCCATGCAATCTAAGTTTCGGCTGTCCAGATTCAAGTTTTGTAACTTCAATCTCATGGAATTGCGCATCATTTGTCCAGCCCAGGCTAACTGCTTTCATATAAGCCTCCTTCGCAGCAAATCTCGCTGCAAAGCATTGGGCAGCATTACCCTGCGCTTGGCAGTACTTTTTTTCTTCAGCCGTAAAAACCAAGTCCACAAAATCCTGCTTTTGGCATTTCTTTGTCATCCTGTCCACCTCTACTATATCAATGCCTATTCCCCTCATTTGATTTTAGCTAAGTTTTCGCTGATATGCGTACTGATCCCAAGGTATGGTATTGCTTTGCTTTGAGCTTGCTGGTAGTATTTTTTTGCTTTCGCAAAATCATCCTGCTCAAAATAAAAGTCTGCGAGCAGTAAGTAAAGTTCGTAATACTCAGGATTTGTAGTGATCCACTTTTCGGGGAAACCGTTTTCATCTATTTTTTGCTTAGGATTTTCCTTGAATTCAGCTCTTAGAAGCTTGTATTCGCCATAATTTGAAAATCCCTGACTGTTGTAAAATGAATCTTGAGCCAATCGCAAGGAGTCTATTTCAGGAGAGTTTTTTGGATCAAAAGTCCCCAAGTTTTTGATTGAATTGACGTCATAGGCATTGAATACATTTTCTTGAAAAGGAGCTGCAGAAATGTAGGCTATCCCTTTCAAAGGCTCAAAAATCACTGAATGATGCGCCAGCAATTGATTGATCGCCATGGGATTTCCTGCTCCTAGCTCCTGATTATTGACGCCTTTCTGGTCGCGGATATAACGAAGTGTGTTTTCTACCGAAATGATAGTATCTTCTTCCGTTAGTTGTTTCATTCGTTCAAAACGTGGCATGGACTCTGAATCCCGAATATGATCTAAATTGATTTCTAAATCCTTATAGAAATCACTTTGGAAGTGATTTGCTACGATAAGCTCATTGCCTTCAGGATAGAAAATCGCCGTTTTCTCTGGAGTTTTTTCTATGACAGCAGCCTTTTTGTCTATGGCTGAAGCAATGGTAAAAGACTCCGATACAAAGACCTCATACTTGGAAATAATTGCATACGCTTCTTCAATCGTGGAAGCGTATTGGATCACATCCCGCGCAATAATCGAAACGGGCGTGGAGCTTTTGGTGGGAAGCTCTGATGGAAGTGCATTAAGCGTGACAGTTAGACCTTTTTCATTCATTCCTGAAACGACTCCGCTGAAACCTCCCCAGGTCACAGAGACGAAGTCGTAACCTTCGCTAGGATTGACGAACAGAACGATTTTATCCTTGGCAAACTCGTCTCCGAAGTAAAAATCAAAATTCCTTCCCAAGACCATTTGTGCTTCCTCTTGCTCAAAATCCCATTGAACTACAGCCGTGCAGGCTACCAAATTCATGTTTTGAACCATGTGTCCGATGTCATGGGCGGCGTGATAATTCAAAACCCGATTGTATTTGGGGCCTACGTAAGAATATTTGTCCGAGAAGCTCTGTGATGCCATGTAGATTTCCTGTAGGTATTCCTCAGGAATATCCTCATCCAGATTTCGATTGAACCAGCCGATTCCGAGCTGCATAATTGTCCGCATGATTCGGGAAGGAAGCATCTTTTCGATTTCACCTACAAAAGCATCTTCCTGACTTTGGATTAGTTCTTTGTGCAGAATTCCCAATGCAATGCCTCGTTCATATGGCGTGCCTTCTATATAGCTTTCCCAATTTCCAGATTCGTTTTTGCGAAGCCAATTGTTTTTGTAGCGAAAAGTGGTGGCATTAATAGTTTCCCGTTCTGGATTCTGAGCATGAACTTCTGGTAGTTTCGGGGCAGGATAAACCGTGATTTTAATAAAAACTATGGGTAGAATGATCAACAGAGATATAACTCCGGCAATAATGAGTTTTTTCTTCTGCAATTCTAGTCTAATTTTAGGAGCCTGATTTTTTGGGAAAAGAACAGGTGTTTTTACATTATTTAATCATCAAAGTTATGAATTTATTTTACTCCCTTATTCTTACGTTTCTTGCATTTTTTCCAAGTTTTGAAAATGAGCACTTGGCGAAAAATAATGATCCGATTACCTGGATTGGCATTGATTATTCTGTTGCCAAATTTGTAGGAGCAGCAGGATTTACTGATGCAGAAGAATTGCCAAAGTACTTACTTGCCTGGAACGATTTTGTGATCACTGAGCCTGATAAATACGATGTAAAAAAGGCATTAGGCGTTCCTTCCGTTACGATTGATCTGGCTTATACCTATGCGACAAATAAAGAAGTAGACACTAAAGCTATGATTCAGGAAGAGGCTTATGAGATTTCTCAAGAGCAGGCAGAAGCTGTAGCCAAGTCTTATGATTTGTCTAAGATTGAAGGGACTGTGGCGCTTTTAGTTGCAGAGTGCTATAATAAAAAGGTGACAAAAGGATCGCATTGGTTGGTAATGATCGATGCGCAATCCTCCGAGATTTTATCAGCTGAGCGATTTGTAGAAAAGCCCGGGGGATTTGGGCTGAGAAATTACTGGGCACGTACGATCTATGAACTGCTAGGATCTAAAGAGAAGGAAGTCAGAAAGAATAAATAGAATTCCTAAATCTTCTCCCAATAAAGTGAAGTTGGTATATAGTAGAACTGTTCTGTAAAGGTTTAGTATGAAGAAAATAGTAGTGATAGGAGCAGGGCCAGCTGGAGCAGTTGCCTCAAGTTACCTTGCAAAGCAGGGTTTTGAGGTGATTGTACTAGAGAAGGAAGGTTTTCCAAGGTTTGTAATTGGGGAAAGTTTACTCCCAAAATGCATGGATGCACTGGAAGAATCCGGCCTGATCACGCCATTACTTGAGAAAGGTTTCCAAAAGAAGATGGGGGCTTCCTATTTTAATAGAGCTAATCAAACCTGTAATTTCCTATTTAGTCAGCAATTCTCTAAATCATGGGATTGGACTTGGAATGTGCAAAGGATCAATTTCGATCAGGCTTTGGTGGATGCTGCCTGTGCCAATGGGGTTAAGTTTGTCTTTGGGAGTACTGTAACCGCTGTAGAGATAGAAGGAGAAAATCGATCAGTAACCTTTCAGTCTCAGGATGGTGAGGAAACTAAAATTGATGCGGCTTTTGTATTGGATGCTAGTGGCTATGGTCGCGTGTTGTCGAGGTTGTTTGGCTTGGACACCCCTTCGGTTCAGAAGCCGAGAGGAGCTGTTTTTGCGCATTTTGTGGATCAAAAGAGAACCGGAAGAGAGGGCGATGATATTTTTATTTATCCATTTGATGAGAAGAATTCCTGGATTTGGGTGATTCCATTTTCAGACGGGACAGCCAGTGTGGGCATTGTGTCTGACACAGAAGACACCAAAGCGTACTCAGCGGATGACTTTGCAGCATATTTGAAGTTTGTGCAAAGTTTCGAGTTGCTCAATGGAAGATTCACCGAAGCTACTTATCAGCGTGATCCCACGATGATTTTGGGTTATTCTGTAGGTGTGAAAAGCATGTTTGGTGAGGGTTTTGTGCTCTGCGGAAATTCCACTGAATTCTTAGACCCTGTATTTTCCTCCGGCGTTACCTTGGCCACAGTTTCAGGTTTGAAAGCCGCCAAAATGGTGGAAAAGGAATTAAATGGGGAATCAGTAAATTGGCAAAAAGACTATGAGGAAAAGATTAGGTATGGTATCGAAGTGTTCAGATCCTATGTCGATGGCTGGTACAACGGCGAACTCCAGACAATTTTCTTCAATCCAAAGATCAACCCCCAAATCAAAGCTCAGATCTGCTCTGTCTTAGCTGGTCATGTTTGGGATGTCTCCAATCCATTTGTGAAAAAGCATAAAACAATACTTTCTACGCTTGCGAAAGTAATTCAGATCGAGAATAAGGGGACGGAGGAGGAATCTGGAAGAGGTTTGGGTGATTGTGGTGAAGTGGAGATAGGGTAGTGGGATTTATATTTATAGAAGTGTTAGCGTATATTGAAAAAGAAGATGATAATTGGTAGTAGAAAAAATATCTCATTCGAATTGACAGGAATTAATCCATCTGTATAACTATCGAATCTGAACTTTTATTTGGGAAATAAATTGATTTCTAACGAACCAATTTATCTACCGACCTACATTTCATCTTTCCAAAATTTTCTTGATGATATAAAGAACAAACGATTTAGGAACATCAAATTTGAAGATTTATCATCCAAACAAGTGTATAAAACTCTATTGAAAGAACGGGATTCAGACGAACCCCAATTTTTCAGACATTTATTTCAACTTGATGAAACTATCGATCAATATACAATTTTCGGTTTTCAGGCGAACGAGATGACAAGGTTTGTATGGACTTGCTGGGACGAAAACAATTGTAATTCAGAACATGAACTGAATGAGGTTTACTCTGTTGAATTACCTACTAAAGAACTGATTTCAACAGTGGATGAACTAACAGAAAGATTAAATAAACAACTCGTTAACAATATATAAATGCATTAAAACACATTTTTACATTTAACGTTATCATTAATTAAACCTAAAATGCATATAAGATTTTCCTTAAAGGGATTGGAATTGATATATTCTTTCTAATTCCACTCCGACGATTTTTTATATTCCATTTTTCAATTTGAGGAAATGGATAACACAAACTTCGTGCAATGGCAGCTTTAAACAGGTATCTATAATTTTATCCAAAATTTCTATCGTTTCCGATTAGAGTAAACTCGGTTTGGTTTGTTTCCGTTTTTCGGAAACTTTTACTTAAATTGGTCGTATGCATGTAATAGAAACCTCTTCGGGGTCTAAGCACCAAATTGAAATAATCCCTTTAGAAGACGGTGACTATAAGTCTTTAACAAAAACCCGATATTTCTTTGATTGGAAAACCGAACAGGGATATGAGGTGTATAAATTACGGATTGCTGGGTCATTTGACGTTTTGGGTATCATTTCTCTAGAAAGAATTCCTCAAGAGTGGAGAGTACACATTAGACTTTTGACCGTGTCAATAGAAAACAAAGGAGAAGGCAAACAGTATGATATGATTGCAGGAAATATGATAGCATTTGCTGCAAAAATTGCTGTTAGAGAATATGCGGAATATGCTTGTGTATCCTTAAAACCAAAGAGTCAAATTGCCCAACATTACATTGACAGGTATCAAATGAGGATAACGGGGATGACGTTAAGTATTGAAGTGCCGGAAATATTGGATTTAATTAAATCATATGACAATGAATAGTAATAAAGATAATGTTCTTATTGAGGATGCTGAATATGGGTTAGATTCATTATATAATTCAGATAAAGAATATGAATCAGAGGCTACTTTGTTAATGGAAGCGCGGTTAAAGAGGATGAAAAATTTGTCTAAGGATCAAATTATTCGCGCTAAACTAATGCAGTTAAAACTTAGAATGGAAGAATATCTTAAAGAACCTATTTATGATAATCAAAACCATTTTTCTGATTTCTTAAAAGTATACGTTGATACAATTTATTCAACGAGAAGTATGTTTGCAAAAGATATTAATATTACTCCAATTAGACTTAGTCAAGTTATTAATAATCACCGAGAACCAAAGGAGGAGTTCATTATGAAGCTAATGATTCATTCTGATAAGGTTTACCAAAATATATGTGATTTTCAGATGGAAACTTGGTATCAAGTCTATTTTCATGAAAAAATTTGTGATACCATGTCAAGTCAAGATAAGTGGAAACCTAAACTTGCCAAGGATATCAAGTTGAGTGAATCATTAAAATAAAATATAGGTAACAAAAAGGTTTTAGTTGCGTTCGTTGGACAAAAAAATCACCCCGTCCTTTTGATCGCCATCAAGGTATTGCTGGAATCTTTCGACTCCGATAGAATTTTCATTTCTAGCTGATTATCTGCAACCCAATTCTCGATATAAGCCAGGTCAAAAAAGGATAGCTCATCGGTCACCTTATTGAATTTCATCAATTTGGTGCTCCATTTTTCTGACTTGATCGTCCACTTGTGTTTGTCGGAGTCGCTCAGCAGACCATCTTTTATAATCAGAATCCCTTCTGGACTTAGTGCTTCGAGGCAGTTGTCCAAGACTCTGTTCTTTTTCTCCGGACTCAAATAATGCAACACATCCATCAGGATAATTGCATCTGCCGGCTCCATAGCCATCGCTGAAATGTCCTCGGAGTAAAACTTCATACTTCCGTCATTGAGATAGCTATTTTCCGCCACAGCGATCTTGTCGTCATCGTAGTCTACCCCGATAATTTCTCTGTCTACATTTTTTAATTTGAGGAAATAGCTCAAAAATCCATTGCCACATCCTAAATCATAAATTTTGTTTTTGGCAAGGAGTTCTTGGTGAATCAGCTCGTAATTATGCTTTTCGTGGCTATACTTTATTTTGAAATACCATTCCAGAATTGGGCCCTTGTAGAGGTAGCCGTAGTTCAATGGGCTGAATAGATAGTCCGCGTCTTCTCTTTCCAAAGTAAACTTTGCGTGCTCTTCTTTGTAATACTTTGTAATGCTTTTGGCTCGCAGACTGTATCCTACACCGAATCGTGGGTCTGAATTGGAGATTCTGGGAAGAACTTTCATATTCAAATAACCACTCTTGACATAATAATCGTTTTTCGGGAGGCTATAATGTAGGCCATGCAATAGCACAGGAGTAATGTCTATTTGAAGCAACTCACTCAGGTAAAATGCACCTTTGTGGAAACGAGTCATTTTCCCATCTACTGATCTATGGCTTTCTGGGAAAACCAAAATGGAATACCCATCTGCAACTAATTCTTTTAATTTTTCTAAGCTATTTTCAATGGGAAGAAATGCTGGTATATAATCTGCAAAGCGGATGAACTTGCCGAAAATAGGGGAGTTGTACACCCATGGTCCCACTAAAAATGTGATTTTCGGATGTTGCATGGCTATAAATAAAATGTCCAAAAATGAGCTGTGATTTGCTATGATTACCGATGGTCGGCTGAAGTCCAGCAACTCATAATCGTAGTATCGCTTCTTGAGAAATACCATACATTTCAGCAGAGCCCAAGTGAAAAACTGGATAAGACGATGTACGAATAGCTTTTTGCTCTTCAGCTTCCAAAAAGGCGTAATCATCACGATAACCGTTAAGATGGTACTGATCAAGCAGCCCAGGAAAAAGAATGAGAAAGCGAAAGTGCTTATAGCCAACTCCAGTAAGGTGTAAGGAGGTTTGCCTTGATCTGTGCGCCTAGTGATGAGCATTTTGTACAAAAATGGCTGAACCACAAAACTTAAGACAACGATCGTGCTGATGCCAATCACACTGATGGCTGCTATGGATCGGATCGCAGGATGCTGGCCAAAAAACAAGACCCCTGTCCCGATAATCGTACTGATGGAGGAAAGTAGAATTCCTGCTTTATTGGTCGCTAAGGCGTTCTTTCCATACTTGTATTTGGTCTGCAATCCATCGGTGATGAATATGGAGAAATCATCTCCCAGGCCGAAAATGATCGTAGCGATCATGATATTGATAAAGTTGAACTTGATCCCGAAAAGTGCTGCCAAACCCAAAATCCAGATCCAACTCAGCACCATCGGAAGGAAGGAGATCAGCGTCAATTCAAGTCTGCCATATACAAGCAGCATTGATACAAAAACCAGAACACTCGCTATGATCAGTAGCAAGTTGAAATCAGCCTTCACCGAATTGACAAGAGATTCTGCTACACTTTCTCCATCGACTATAAATGTGCCGGGCACCGCTGAGATAGTTGCTTTCAATTGTTCGTAATCCGCTTTTTCGAAGACTACCGTAGTGAGGATGCTGGTGTTTTGATCCTGGATGATAAGCTTTTGGAGGCTTTCAAATTGATTAGCAAATTCAACAGTATTGACCTGCTCGGGAGCATCCTGAATGTTTCGTATAAAGGGGGAAAACGCTCTGGAACTGTAGCCCAGCGAATCAGCTACTGAGGAAAAGTGAGACAGGAATTTGTCTTCATTTTCTTCCCAATATCCTTCCCAAGCCTGGGACTTTTGTTTGATTTCTTCCGCTGGCAGAACAAAGGATGCTATGGAGTTTACTTGCTGATTGTGGGCAGTCGAGTTTTCTGTTAATGCAGCAAAAAGAGCCCTGTTATTCGCTGCAGCCTCATTTTCAGTTTCTCCATGAGCTACTATAGTAATTCGCTTTTCTAAGTCAGGATTGATGTTTTGGTGCGCGATTTCCTTCTTTTTGAGATAATCCGGGTAATAATTGAGCTTGTTGAGATCATTTTCGAAAGCCACATCATTTGCAAAAAAGGCCAGAAAACCTGTCGTCAAAAGGATGATGAGTAATAACCATTTAGGTTGCTTGATCTTATCAGAGCTAAATTTTGCTATCAGGAAATCCAGTTTGCTACTTCCTTCCTGAACGGTCTTTTTGCCCAAAAGCTGGATCAAATGAGGCAAGAGAAATAGGATAAAGAGTAAGGTGAAAAGCAAACTCAAACCTGTGAACATACCGAAATCACGCAGAGCTTCCGAGTTGGCGAAGGTCAAAGAGAAAAAAGCAATGATAGTCGTGAAACTGCTGACAATAAGTGGAAATGCGATGCTGTTCCGGGTTTTGATGGCATCCTTATCCTGACTCAAGTGAGAGAAGAAATGGAAAGAATAATCGACTACAATTCCCATGATCACTGCACTTGCACTTAGTGCCAAGGCAGAAATCCCCCCTTTAAATAGATAGACTAAAATAATCGAACATGCAATTCCAAAGGTGCCGGGAAGCACAAAAAACAGAATGGTAGAGAGTTTTCGGTAATAGAAATAAAGCAGCCCGACTATGAAAATTAGAGCGAGGTTAACCGTGAGAATGATGTCTTTTTTGATCTGTTTGGCATTAGCAGCTACTATGGCAAATGAGCCAAAGTAATCCAGCTCAGGATTGGAGGAGTTTTGATTCCAATTGTCTTTGAACTCGCTTAACTGCTCATCAAATAGCTGGACAATACTTACTTCCTTTGGATCAAAAAGAACTGTGCCATTGATCATCAAACTAGCTCCATCTGTGGAGATAAATAAACCTTCGGTAGCGAGCATGTTTTGAAGAGAAAGTCCCTTCGAAAGTCTTTTATATGCAAATTGATTGAAATGAAGCGGATCATGAGTGATAGACTCTGCCATTCCAAAACCCTGCGCACTGCTAAGAAGCTTCTTATCCTCTACCAAGGCTTTCACTACATTTTCATTTTCCAGCAGACTATCAATAGCATCGTAATCGCTTTTCTCGAGAAATAAATAAAGATGCTCCTGAACGAATGAATTGAATACATCGGGATCAATGTCTGTGCGATACTGAAGTGTCCCTAGTTGTGAAGAAAACTGGTGATTTAGAGCTGTGATTAGCGCATTCCCGGCGCTGTCTATTTTGTAATTGTCGCCATTGAAATCCTCAATATTCAATGAAAAAAAGACTGCTTTTTCACCTTTTTCGATTACTGGCTTGAGCGTATCCATATCCAGATTGCTCGGAATGGATCTGTTGAGATTTTCGTGTATATCCAAATTTGAAGCGCTGTATGCACCCGCCAAAAGAACCAGGACAAAAAGAATAATAGGAAGTAGCTTGTTCAGTGCGGGCATAAAATTGCAACAACGAAAACCGTGTAGTAACAATGCAATATTAACATTCTACCTGCGGAAAGTCTTTACAACGAATTCAAATATTAGGTTAAAATAGAAGTCTAAGGTTCTCGGTAAGGCTAAAAAGTATAGTTTTGTACTTAACAATTATTGAGTAATATGACAGGGAATCTGCCGGGTGATTATCTGCAGTTGAAGGATATTCAGGGTTATTTAACAGGTGATAAGAAGTATAAATTAGCCGACGCTCAACTGCAAAGGTCTATTCGTTCTTATGAGTTTTTAAAAGAATTCTCCAAAAATAAAGTCATTTACGGGATTAACACGGGCTTTGGTCCTATGGCTCAGTATCGTGTGGGAGATGAGAATCTAAAAGAACTTCAATACAATTTGATCCGAAGTCATGCCAATGGAACTGGGGATTTCCTTTCGCCTGCCGCTACAAAGATCATCATGATATGCAGGTTGAATACGTTGGCACTTGGGTTTTCCGGAACTAGTCTAGGAGTATTGAAGACTTTGGAAAGCTATATCGCTCATGAGATTTATCCTCTGATTCCGCAGCATGGTGGAGTAGGAGCAAGTGGAGATTTGGTGCAATTGGCACATTTAGCCCTGGGCTTGATCGGAGAAGGAAAGGCTTATTTCAGAAATGAAATTGTAGCTACCGAATATGCTCTTCAAGCTGCAAATATAAAACCGGCCGATTTAGAACTCCGGGATGGGCTGTCTCTGATCAATGGGACTTCCTGCATGAGTGGTTTGGCGACGATTAATTTGATTCAGACTTCTACACTTTTGCATTACAGTGTGCTGGCTTCGTCTGTGATGAATGAGTTGACGGCTTCCTATACTGATTCTTTTAGCGAGGAACTGAATGGGACAAAACTTCATCCAGGTCAGCAATTTATCGCCCAGAAGATGCGGGAGAATTTAGCTGATGGGAATGTTCTTAAAAACAGAAAAGACCATTTGTTCAATGAAGAATACATTGACGGTCAGGAGTTTTTCTCAGAAAAAGTGCAGGAATATTATTCCTTGAGATGCGTTCCCCAAATCATCGGTCCGATTTACGATACTTATTTGAATGCAAAAAAGATAGTGGAAGAGGAGATCAATTCGGCAAATGATAATCCTATCGTATGTGCTGATACGGAGAATGTATATCATGGAGGGAATTTTCATGGAGACTATATTTCCTTCGAAATGGATAAACTTAAGATCGGTGTGACGAAGATGAGCATGCTGATGGAACGGCAGATCAATTACCTGATGAATAACCGGTTGAACAATAAATTTCCGGCTTTCTTAAATATGGGCAAGTTGGGCTTCAACTTCGGCTTGCAGGGAATGCAGTTTACCGCAGTGAGTACTACTGCCGAGAATCAGACTTTGAGCAATCCTGTTTATGTGCATTCTATTCCGAACAACGGGGATAATCAGGATATCGTAAGTATGGGTACGAATTCGGCCCTAATGGCGGAGCGTGTGATCAATAATACCTTTGAGGTGCTTTCTGTCCAGTTAGCTGCTATCTCCCAGGCCATAGATATAGACCAGAGTTATGAGAAGCTATCTACAGCTTCGAAGGCATTGTATGATTTTGTGAGAAAATCTATAGATGTTATTAAAGAAGATACGCCTCAGTACGAAGGCTTAGCCTTATTAAAGGCTAACTTATTACAAAGTAAAGAAGGATTATAAAATGAGAGATTGTTGTTTGATCACGGGAGCTTCCAGAGGAATAGGAAAAACGATCGCCATCACCTTGGCTCAGGATTACGGATTCCATATTTTGATTAATTACGCCAGCAATGAAGCTGCGGCTCTGGAGACCGTATCCGAGATCGAAGCGCATGGAGGATCAGCGGAGTTGCTTCAATTCAAAGTTCAGGATTATGAAGAAACTACAGCAGCGATAGATTCCTGGATCAAATCGAACCCGGAGGATCAAATCAAAGTGTTGGTGAATAATGCCGGAGTCACCAAAGACAATCTCTTGGTTTTCATGGAAAAGGACGATTTCAATAATGTGATAGACATCAATCTTCGGGGCACTTATAACGTGACCAAAGCTGTGATCAATCATATGGTGAGGAAGCGATATGGTCGAATCATCAACGTAGCCTCGCTTGCAGGGGTAAAAGGCGTTCCTGGTCAGACGAATTATTCTGCTTCAAAAGGTGGAATGATAGCTTTTACAAAGTCTTTGGCACAGGAAGTTGCGAAGCGAAAAATCACTGTGAATGCTGTTGCTCCTGGCTTTATTAGTACCGATATGACCAAGGATTTGCCAGCCGATGAATTGAAAAAACTGATCCCAATGAATAGATTTGGTACACCGGAAGAAGTTGCTGGGACGGTTTCATTTCTTGTTTCCGAAAAAGCCGCTTACATCACTGGCGAGGTAATCAATATTAACGGAGGGATTTCATGAGTAGGGTAGTCATCACGGGCATGGGGATTTATTCCTGTATCGGGAAAAATCTGGAAGAAGTTTTACACTCATTGCAAAATGGATTGAGTGGAATTTCTATTGACTCCAGCAGGGAAGAAATGGGCTTTCGTTCGAGACTTGCAGGCTTGGTAGAAGAGCCGGATTTGAAGGAAGTACTCAACAGAAAGCAAAGAAACACCCTAAGTGAAGAAGCTAAATATGCAGTGGTTGCAACTGAGGAAGCGTTGAAAGTGGCAGCTTTGGATCTTTCATATTTTGAAGAGAATGAAGTAGGAGTAATTTATGGAAATGATTCCTCCGCCAAAGCTGTAATAGAAGCAGTGGATACCATACGTGAAAAGAAGGATACCACCTTGGTGGGCTCAGGATCTATTTTCCAATCTATGAACAGCACCGTGACCATGAATTTGGCGACGATTTACAAACTACGTGGAATTAATTATACGGTGAGTGCAGCTTGTGCCTCTGGTTCGCATGCGATTGGAATGGGCTATATGATGATCAAATCTGGTATGCAGGATATGATCGTAGTAGGAGGAGCACAGGAAGTGAATCCATTGGCTTTTGGGAGTTTTGATGGCTTGGGTGTGTTTTCTACACGCGAGGACGATCCCAAAGCTTCATGCCGACCATTTGATAGAGATCGTGATGGATTGGTGGCAAGTGGTGGAGCGGCAACTTTGATAATAGAAAGCTATGAGTCTGCGGTGGCCCGTGGAGCTACTATTTTAGCGGAAGTGGTAGGCTATGGCTTTTCTTCCAATGGAGAGCATATTTCCAATCCAAACATGGATGGGCAAGTACGGTCAATCCGAATGGCGCTGAATGGCGCGGGATTGAAAGCAGAAGAAATTGATTATGTAAATGCGCACGCTACATCGACACCAGTTGGGGATAAATTTGAGGCAATGGCGCTCCGTGAGGTCTTTGGGTTCAAAACGCCAATCAGCTCAACTAAGTCTATGACAGGTCACGAATGCTGGATGGCTGGTGCCAGTGAAGTTGTTTATTGCCTACTGATGATGCAGAATAGTTTCATAGCACCGAACATAAATTTCGAAAATCCAGACGAAGTTTCTGCGGAACTTAATATTATTGCAAATTCAAAGAAGGCTGAATTAAGCCATGTTTTGTCGAATTCATTTGGATTTGGCGGTACTAATTCAACTTTAATTATAAAGAAAGTATGACGAAGGATATCGTAATTGAGAAGATAAATGAATTCCTTGTGGAAGAGTTTGAGGTGGATAAAAGCGTCATAGAACCTACCGCCAGCTTGCAGGATACCTTGGAATTGGATAGCCTTGACTATGTGGATTTGGTAGTGGTGATAGAAAATAATTTTGGATTCAAAGTGACAGGAGAAGACTTTAAGTCAATTACTACCTATCAGGATTTTTACGATCTGATTTTTGAAAAAGTGAGTGCGAAGTAATGGCCTCATGGACAGGTAGAAGTAAAGGAGGAGTTCTAGGTTATAAAATAGTAGTTGGATCCCTCCGCATTTTTGGTTTATCAAACACCTACTTTCTACTAAAAATTATATCCTTTTATTATTACTTATTTGCGGGAGAACCAAAGAAGCACATCCTGGATTTTTACCAAAATCGTCTGGGACTTTCACCTCTGGAGGCAAAGAAACTCTGTAAATCCAATTTTTACCTACTGGCCCAAAGTATTCTGGATAAGATTGCATTAGCCATGGGCTTAGGTTCTGACATATTTTACCAACAAAAGGGAGAAGATGAATTGATCCGTATGGCTAAATCCGGCAGGGGTGGATTTGTGTTTTCAGCCCATGTGGGGAATTGGGATATTGCAGGGAATCTTCTCCAAAATCTGGATGTGCCATTGAATGTGCTGATGTATGAAAATGAGGAAGAGAAGCTTAATGAATACCTTGATAGGATAGGTTCTAAGCCTAATTTCAATATTATTCCGATCAAAGAAGATATGTCTCATCTGGTGAAAATATATAAGCACTACAAGCAAAATGAACTGATCTGCATAAATGCTGATCGGTTTTTGCCAGGAGCCAAAACTATTACTGCGGATTTTCTGAACTCAAAAGCACACTTTCCAGAAGGACCATTTTCTATTGTAAATAAGCTAAAGGCTGACTACACCTTTATATTTGCAGTTAAGAGCAGTAGATTTGGGTATGAATTCAGTGCTACCAAGCCTCGAAAAGCAGAAGGGAATATCACTGAAATTTTAGAGAACTATGTGGAATGCTTGGAGGAAAAAGTGAAGCATCATCCGGAACAATGGTTTAATTATTACGATTTCTACCAAGCACCACCTAAATGAATTCATCTGAAGATTTGCAAAATATCCCTGTTACCTCATTGATTCCTCAACGTACGCCAATGGTGATGATCAGTCGGGTTATGGCTTATTCCAAAGAAGGAATTCAGACTGAACTTGACATAACTTCTGAAAATATCTTTGTGAGTAAAGACCAATTCACTGTGTCAGGAATGCTTGAAAACATCGCTCAAACAGCCGCTGCTTTGGTAGGGGTAGAGGCAAGAGAGCAAGGAGAAGAAGTGCCTTTAGGATTTATCGGTGGCATAAATAAAGTAAAAGTATTCGGCTTTGCTGCTGCTACAGAAACGATAGTGACTAAAGTAGAAATTCTACAGGAAGTATTTAATATTACGTTGATCAGAGGCAAATGCTTTAACTTGGATAAGTTACTTCTGGAATGCGAAATGAAAATTGTCATCAATCCGTGAAATTGATAACCTGAAAATAATCATGACTCAAAAGTCACAGAGAGGATGATTATAATTTCGGTGAGTGTCAAAACAGAAATAAATAGATGAAATATATAGAAGATGTAATCCTTGTTAATATTCGATTTTCTGAAGTTGATTCTTTAGGGATTGTGTGGCATGGGAATTACCTTAAGTTTTTTGAAGATGGACGTGAAAATCTGGGATTGAAATACGGCATGTCCTACCATGATCTGTATGACAACAAATTGATCCTCCCTATAGTGGAGACCAATTTGAAGTTTAAATCGGTGCTCAAATTTGGACATGTGGCTAGGTTGGTGACCCAACTGCAATTCAGCCCAGCCGCGAAGGTTATTTACAAATACACGGTGTACAACGAGACTACAGGAAAGTTGGCGGCAGTTGGTGAGACTACTCAGGTCTTTGTGAATGAAGAAATGGAGCTTCAGTTAATTACTCCGCCTGTTTTTGAAGATTGGAAGGCAAAGCAGGTATGGCTGGAGAAATAAATGTTTTTTTGGGTGGGGAGAATGTGATTTCCCCTCTCGGTTGGGGGATTCAAGAGACTTTTTCCAATGCCAAGAATGGCAAAACTGGACTCAAGCAATTGGAGGAGCCATTTCCTGGAATTTCAAATCTATTTGCTGCGAAGTTTGATGATTCTTCTTTTTCTACAGACTCTCCGATCGAAGAATTTGCAGCAGAAAGTTGCAGAGGAAGTTTGGAGGAGTTGCACTTCGAGCATCAGTTGGATGAGCGCTGGTTGTTTGTGTTTAGCACTACAAAGGGCGATATCAATCATCTGAAAAGTGGGGATTCATATCGCTCAAATCCACATTATTTGATGCAGCAACTTCAGAAGGAGTTACCTTTTGAAAGTCAGGGGAAAGTGATTTCATGTGCTTGTATTTCAGGATTAGCAGCGCTGATTTATGCTGCTGATAAAATAGCAGCGGATCAAGTAGATCATGCTTTGATCGTGGGAGCAGATGTACTTAGTGAGTTCACTAGTCAGGGGTTTGAGTCTTTTTTCGCTTTGGATTCTGAGCTATGCAAGCCTTTTGATAAGGACCGAAAAGGCCTGAATCTAGGTGAAGCGGCAGCAAGTTTAGTGCTTTCAAAGGATCAAACTATTTTTAAAACTAGCCCTTTGCGATTTTTAGGCGGAGCGACTAGCAACGATGCAAATCATATTTCGGGCCCTTCCCGGACAGGAGAGGGACTTTATAGAGCGATCCAAAATGCATTGAATTACAGCAGCAAAACTCCTGATCAAATCCAATTTGTATCTTCCCATGGAACAGGGACTTTGTTCAATGATGAAATGGAGGCTAAAGCTTTTGCCAGACATGGTTTACTAAATACTCCACTCAATAGTATGAAAGGGTATTTTGGACATACACTTGGTGCAAGTAGCTTGGTTGAGGTAGCGATGACTATGCAAAGCATGAGGGAGAATTTGCTGCTGAAGACAATGGGATGTACCGCTTCTGGGACGGAAACATTACTGAATGTGCTGACTGAAAATCTCGAAACTGAAGTAGATTTGGTCTTAAAAACAGCTTCTGGTTTTGGTGGATGTAATGCTGCAGTGCTAATTGAAAATCAATAATATATGGCAATCCAAGTGATCTCTTCATGTACTATTGAAAACGATGAAATAATAGTTAATGGGGACCTTTTGTTTTCAATTGAAGATGAGGTTTTGTCGGAATTTCTAAAGTTAGCTTACAGACATTTGAATCTTTCCTACCCGAAGTTTTTCAAGATGGATAAGCTTTGCCAATTGGCATTTCTAGGCACAGAATACCTTTTGAAGGATAATGATATCACTTTCACGGACGATGATGTAGCACTCTGTTTTTTCAATGGGCAGTCCAGTTTAGATACCGATGCTAAGCATCAGCACTTGATCAACGAAGGGACAAAAGTCAGCCCAGCGGTCTTTGTATATACTTTGCCAAACATTATGATGGGGGAAATTGCCATCAAAAATAAATGGTATGGCGAAAATCTACTTATTTTGAGGCCAGACTTCAATTTTGAAGAATGGGCATTAGAAGCCGATTTATTGATTTCTAGCGGAAAAGCAAAGTATTGTCTTGGCGGATGGGTAGATGTCTTTCAGGATAATTATCAGGTTCAGCTTTACTTGGTGGAAGCAGCAGGAATAAAAATGAAATTAACATCAATATAAAATGAGTTTACAGGAAGAAATAAAGAAGCATTTGATAGATCAATTGAATTTGGAAGATTTGACTCCTGAGGATATTGCAGATGACCAGCCACTTTTTGGCGATGCAGGCATAGGATTAGATTCTATAGATGCATTGGAGATCATAGTTATGCTCGATAATAATTTTGGTGTGGTATTGCAGAATCCTGAGCAGGGAAGAGAGGTGTTCAAATCAGTGAATACACTTGCAGATTACATAGTAAAAAGTCGGTCTTGACAAAAGTAAATGTAACCGGACTTGGAGTGGTGTCCGCATTGGGGATCAGTGCAAAGCATCATTTTAATCAGCTCAGGTCTGGGGTGAGTGGCATTGGCCAATTCCAGCGAGATGGACATTTGTTGTATGCCGGGAAAGTACATTTTACCAATCAGCAACTTTCAAAGTTATGTGAAGTTGACTATTCAGATTACACTTCCAGAACAGCATTACTTGGACTTTTGGCTGCAAAGGAGGCCTTTGGAAGAATAAGTTTTGATTCCAGATTTCCAGCTGCTTTTTTAAATGGAACTACAGTAGGAGGGATGGATTTGAGTGAGCAGTATTTTGAGGGAAAAAGTAAAGGAAACCCAGCAGATGCAGCTCTTTTTACGATGCATGATTTGGGAGCAAACACAGACTTTATTGCCAAAAACCTAGGTGAATTCCAGTATATAAATACAATTTCTACCGCATGTTCTTCCTCCGCAAATGCAATTATGCTTGGAGCTCAACTGATCCAATCGGGAGAATACCATCGTGTATTGGTGGGCGGTACAGATGCTTTGTGCAAGTTTACACTCGAGGGATTTAAGTCTCTGATGATCTATGATTCCGAATTGTGTCAGCCTTTTGATGCAAATCGGCGAGGATTGAATCTCGGTGAGGGTGCGGGTTATTTGCTTTTAGAAAGTGAGGATAGCATTAAAGAAAGTGGAAATCAATGTTTGGCGAAAGTCACCGGCTGGGCAAATCGCAACGATGCCTTTCATAATACTGGTACTTCTCCGGAGGGAATAGGTGCTCAGAAAGCGATGCAGGCTGCGCTCGAGATTGCAAACTTAAAACCTTCTGAAATCGACTATATCAATGCTCACGGCACTGGAACACAGAATAACGATTCATCGGAATTGGCTGCGATGGAGGCTGTCTTTGGAAGTGAACTTCCAGATTTCAGCTCTACCAAAGGTGCTACAGGCCATACGCTGGCAGCTTCGGGAGCTATAGAAGCTGTGTTTTCAGTGGAGAGTTTGCTTCAGGGTTGTGCTTACGGAAACTTCAATGTTTCCGAGCCTGCGACAGCTTCAAAGGCACTCTTGAGAAAAGCAGTTTCCAAAGATATTCGGCATGTGATGTCCAATTCATTCGGTTTCGGAGGTAATTCCACCTCTTTGATTTTTTCCAAATCCTCATGAAAAAGCTTTACATAAATCAAGCAATTTCTATTTCTGCTCAAGGCTTTTGGGAAGGTTTCGACCTGCCAGATTTGAAAGAGGATTTTCAGGGTTTCAAGGCAGTTGATCCGGAATACAAAACTGTAATTCCGGTTATGTCTCTGCGGAGAATGTCCAAAATCACGAAAATGGCCTTAATGTGTGGTTTGACGATTTCTAAAAATACAGAAGTTGTTTGGGATGGGATAATCTTAGGTACAGGCTTAGGGAATTTGGCGGATACCGAAAAATTCTTGACACTTATTTCAGCAAATGATGATGGTTTGAATTCGCCGACTGCTTTCACGCAATCTAGCCACAATACCTTGTCAGGACAAATTGCGCTTCAGCTCAAAAATCACGGCTATAACATGACGCATGTGCAGCGGACTTTTTCTTTTGAAAATGCGCTTCTGGATGCTAGCCTTCAGGCATGTTGTGGCATGAAAAATATACTTCTCGGTGCCGCTGATGAGCATATTCCGATATTGAATACGCTGGCCAGGGAGATGAAATTTGAAGAAAAGGTTATTTCCAATTTTGGCGAGGGAGCTTCGTTTTTTCAGTTAAGTGCCGATGTGTCCTCTGGAATTTATGTACAGGATGCTTTGGTCAAAATGAAATCAGAGAATCATCTTCAGGAAATCGATTCCTTTTTGCTGAAAAACCAGGTGGAAAAGAAATCTTATTTGCTAATCGCTACCTCTGATTTGAAAAGTGATAGTGGAATGCACCAACTCTCGGTAGAAAGCCTAGTTGGGAATTACATGACGAATTCAGGGATAGCTATGCATCTGGCCTGTTCGTATGTGAAGAAAAAAGAATACAGCCATGTCTTGATCCTGAATGCTAACTCAGCGACTGGTATGGGGTTAATCTTGCTCGGCCATGACTAAGCCTCAAGTAGTTTTTGGAGTAGCGATTTTAGCTGCCGTAACCATTTTGTTGACTTCGGTTTCAAACTACTACCTGATTGCATTGATGGTGTGCGTTTCCCTCTTTTTGTTTGGGATGTCCATGTTCCTTCGGGCTCAGTTTTTTGTGAAATCCATTTTTCGAAGCAGTGAAAATAATGTCCTACTGAGTTTTGATGATGGTCCTGATCCTTTGAATACACCTATAGTTTTGGATATTTTGAAAAAAAATGGTGCTACTGCAATGTTTTTCCTGATTGGGAAAAAGCTGAAAGGGAATGAAGCACTCATCCGTAGAATTCATGAAGAAGGGCATTTGTTGGGAAGCCATTCCTTTAGTCATGATCCTAAAATGGGTCTTTGGGATAAAGCTAGAACTGCTGCTGATATTGAAAAAGGGCATGAGGAACTTCTCAAGATCGTTCCTGGCGCCGGAGATTGGTATAGACCTCCCTTTGGTCTGACCAATCCGAATATTGCCGCAGCGCTTATGAAATGTGGTTTAAAGTCAATCGGTTGGTCCGTGAGAAGTTTTGATACGGTCAAAAAAGATCCGACGAAACTGCTAGATAAATTAACCCAAGAAATAAAAGGATCAGATATTGTACTCTTGCATGATACCCAAGATATCACGGTTTCATTGCTGGAAACCTTGATTCTTGAGCTGAAAAGTAGAAACCTTACCTTAAAAGCTGAATTGAATTAAATGCCGTTTATAGTCAATCTTATATTATTTACAATATTTTCTCTTCCAGGTTTCATCCAGGATCAGGATGCTGTTTTTGCAAAAAAACTTCAGGATCATTATAAGACGGTGAACTCCATTTCTGCGGACTTCATGCAGCGAAAGCAGAGTTTGCTTTTTGATGAGCCATTAGTGTCAAAAGGGCTTTTTTACTACGAAAATCCGGATAAAATCCGCTGGGAACAGCTGACTCCTTCTGCGAACTATTTTATCCTGAATAAGGAAGAAGTCATCCAATTTGATGGGAAATCAGTGAAGAAATCTGCAGGCTTGAACATGCAGATGAGTATTTTCCGGCAGTTTATCGTGAGTACCGTGGACGGTTCTATATTAAATGATCCATCATTTGAAAAGAGCTTTCAAAGCAAAAATGGGAAGATGCGCATCAGCTTAGTACCTTTGGATAAGCGGATGGCGAAGCGATTGGTGAAAATCGAATTGACCTTTGATGAGCAAACCTTACTACTCGATCAGCTCAAAATGTACGAGAGTCAGGAGGATTTCACTGAAATCAGCTTTACAAATCAGAAAATAAATACATCTATCCCAGAATCAATTTTTCAATAATATGCAGCAGGAAATTCTGGCTCAAACACTTGATATTTCTATACTTGCTCAAGCAGAAACAGAAGTTTTATTCGAAGTCAAAGTGTTGGGTTCAAGTTCGGTTTTCGAAGGGCACTTTCCAGGAAATCCTGTTTTACCTGGAGTAATTATGGTAGAGGCAGTGCGAAGTGCTTTGAGTGAGCTTTTTCAAAAAGAATATCACCTCAAGTCAGCTTTTAATATTAAATTTTTGGCAGTGCTAAATCCGAATGAATATGGCGATGTACAATTGAGAATTACCTATTCTTCGGTAGAAGAGGGGTTGAAAATTGATGCAAGCATATTCAGTGAAGAGAAGATTTTCTTTAAAATGAAAGGCGTTTACAACGCAGTTTGATGGAGAATCGAGTTTGCATTATCATTCCAACTTACAATAATGAAGGAACCCTGCGCAGGGTGATTAGCGAGGTCTTAAGGATTTGTCCTGATCTGCTGGTGATCAATGACGGGTCGACAGATAGTACTGAAACTATATTGGAGAGCTTTTCAGGGCTTGATTATATAAGTTATCCTGAAAATAAAGGGAAAGGTTATGCTCTTCGAAAAGGCTTTGCAAGAGCCTCCGAATTGGGTTTTGAATATGCTGTAACGCTGGATTCGGATGGGCAGCATGAGCCGGAAAATATTAGGGATTTGTTGGAGCAGATTCATCTTCTGGAATCGGATACGGTGCTGATGGGCTCACGCAATATGGCCCAGGATGGCATTCCAAAGAAGAGTAATTTTGGAAACAAATTCAGCAATTTCTGGGTGTGGTTTAATACCGGAATTAAGCTTTCAGATACACAGACAGGATTTAGAGCTTATCCTTTGACACCAATTTCTAAACTGAAATGGTTTTCAAACAAATTTGAATTTGAAGTAGAAGTTCTGGTGCGACTCGCCTGGGAAGGCGTGGAGATCAAGGAAGTGCCCGTGCATGTGAATTACCCAGAGGATCGTGTGAGTCACTTTAGACCATTTCATGATTTTGCCAGAATCAGTGTATTGAATACTGTTTTCTTTTTCCTGACTCTGGGATATTTTGCGCCTAAGAGGCTGTTTTTTGTAAAAGGAGACAGCAATATTTTCACACAGATTAGAAGAGAATTCCAGAGACATCTGGACGATCCTATGCATATGGCAAGTTCGGTGGGTTTAGGGTTGTTTTTCGGTGTGTTTCCAATTTGGGGTTTTCAGATGATAGTAGCGTTTTTTGTTGCCAGTTTGCTAAAACTGAACCGTGTGATAGTCCTTACATTTTCAAATATCAGTTTGCCTCCGCTGATCCCTTTGATCATTGTATCCAGTTACTTTTTCGGAAGTTTTTTCGTGAAAGAGAAGGTGTTGGTTCCAGACTTTTCGGAAATAACAGTCGATACGATATACTTGCAGCTCTATCAATACTTAGTCGGAGCCGTGATTTTATCCTGTGTGCTAGGTGTGCTTGGATTTGGATTTACCTACATTCTGATGAAAATTAAGGAGAAGTAGATCTTATCTAAAATATGAATACTGTGTCGTGTAGAATATTGAAAATCTGATAATTGATTTTTTGAATCAGAAAAATTGGTTGGACTTGGCCACCGATGGATTCGAACCGGTAAAAAGAATCCCGCAGTTTTTGCATTTATATCACTGTTTGCCGCCTTGCCTTCCCCACTTGATTGAGTCCAGAATGCCGCATGCCCAACACCTTTTTTTTGACTTTTCCATAAAACAACCTAATTGAAACCACTTTCAATAAGATTGTTGTAAATAACAGTAAATCAACAGTTTAAATGGAGTCCGCCAACTATTTTTGACCATTAAATCAGAACTAAAGGCAAAAAAAA
>TARA_R110002020_G_scaffold380217_1_pt1 | contig 74376 bp, 84 predicted proteins | sample TARA_R110002020 | Tara Oceans TARA_R110002020 (sample SAMEA4396489) | marine metagenome | biome: Westerlies Biome; feature: [MES] marine water layer (ENVO:01000295) within the mesopelagic zone...; material: water (ENVO:00002006), including particulate matter (ENVO:01000060) such...
GTATGGTGGATGGGATATGCACAGTAATATATCTGCCGCCTTAAAGAGTAGAGTTCCTCCGATTGACAAAGCTCTTGCTGCTCTTATCAATGATATTTATAATAAAGGTATGAATAAAAATGTTATGGTTGTTGTGACTGGCGAGTTTGGCCGTACTTATAAAATTAATGCTAACTCTGGTCGTGACCATTGGCCTAGACTTTCTCCGCTAATGATTTCTGGTGGAGATTTTAACATGGGTTATGCGGTTGGTGAATCTACTTCTAAAGCAGAAGAGCCAAGAACAGAACCGTTCAATCCACAAAACCTTACTGCAACATTATTGAAACATTTTGGTATAGATCAAAATACAACAAAAACCGATATGGCTGGAAGGCCGAGATATTTTGTAGATGTTGGTACTAGACCTATAATTGTATAAGTAAATATGGCGAAGTGGGTTTTGTTTTGCCAAACCCATGCCGCTTACCCAGTTTTTTACGTATGAGCCAGCGAATTCCCAATTTTATAATTCCTAGGAGGAAATTACTATGAAAAAATTAATTACTATCTTATCGTTATTTTTATTTTCTATCGCAATGGTAGGATGCAATGGCGATGACTGCAAATGCGAACAATGCCCTTGCGAAAGTGCAGCCGATTGTGACTGTGGTGTAGACTGCGAATGTGAAGGTTGTCAATAATGCCAAATAAAAACAAATCTATTGGAGGTATGTATATATACGAAGATCCTCGAACAGGAGAACTTTTTCATTACTCTAGAAGGGGTTCATATAGAAAAAACGGGAGATTGCTTTTGTTTAAAGGTAAAGCTCACATATTAAACAGGGTTGAAGATTCACATAATGGTTAGGAAAGATTTATGACGATTAAATTAACAGAAGCCGCAGCAGAAGAAGTTAAAAAGACTAACGAGTACGATGGTTATCTAAGGGTTTCCGTAAAAGGTGGTGGCTGCTCTGGGTTTCAGTATAGTCTTACGATTGACTCAGAATACGATGAACAAAAAGACACACTATCTAATCAACATGGTGTGGATGTTATTGTAGATAGAAAAAGTAACCTATATTTAGACGGAACTGTTCTAGATTATTATAGCGACATTTCTATGCGTGGCTTTACGTTTGAGAATCCAAACGCGGTTAAGTCTTGCGGATGTGGAAGCAGTTTTCAAGCATAAGGAAGGTAACAATGAAATTTATTTTAGCACTTATTGTTTGCGCTTTTATAACAAGTCCAGCGATAGGTCAAGAAAAAAGACCTTTAACCCTCAGAGAAAAACTAAACAGTCTCACTTATACTCCTGCGGTTAAAGAATTGGCAAGAGACAGAAGAAGGGCATCTTTAGGAGGTATGTTTTTAGGGCAAAGAAATGGAGCTGTTGGATATCACCCCATTATATCAGTACTTCCACAGGGAAATATGATGATGGTATCACCTGTTATACTCTCTCCAGACCGCAGGTATGCCAGAGTAGGCATATTTTACTCAAATACAAGCATTGGGGCGGTTCATACTTTTAATTTCTCTACAGGAGAATCCCAATCTTTTGACAAAAGGTAAACAAATGAAACTCTATAAAAAGATATTTTACTTTATCTTGTTGATCCCCATAATTTTTTTAGTTTATGAAATAAGAGAAACGCACATTGATACTAGAGAGGCTCAAGAAGAACTTTTCTTGCTTAACACACAAAGAGCGTCTAACCAGCGTACAATTATGGGTCTTCAAGTAAGGATACTTCATTATGTAGAAGGACATAGCAAAGAGGAGACTGTCGGAATGTGTCCTTTATGCTTCAAAAATATGATTTTGGAAAGATACGACCATGAACTAATTAGAAAGTTTCTAAGAGAAAACGGAATAAACGTGCAAAGCTTTTTCGATGGTGAACTTTCCGAAGAAGACTTAAAAATTGTTACAAAGTAAGAGAATGTATGTGCGGAATACATGGGTTTAATTACTCGGACAGCAAAAAAATAAATAGGATGATTGAGGCTTCTAATAGTAGAGGCCCAGATGGTAATGGTAGTTATTCTGATAATAATATAACCCTCGGTCACAATCTATTGGCTATCACCGAACACTCTGGTTCGTCTAAACAGCCTTGGATATTAAATGATAGATTTGTTCTTTGTTATAATGGTGAAATCTATAACTATGAACAATTGAGGTTAGAACTTAAATCTAATGGTGAGACATTCGAGACAGACTCCGACACGGAAGTTCTAGCAAAAGGTCTTCGTAGTCATGGTATAAATTTTATACATAGACTGGAAGGAATGTATGCAATCGCATGGTACGATAAGCATGAAGGCACTCTTGTTCTAGCTAGAGATGCCGCAGGAGCAAAGCCTCTTTACACTTACATTAAAGATGATAAATTAGTATTTTCATCAAGCATTAAGTCTCTCTCTGCTGCTGGTATAAATCTGTCTTTAGCATCAGGTAAAAAAATCAAGAGAAAATGGGACGATTCAATACCATTATTTTATCCTGCTGCCCCTCAATTTGGAACGGCTACGCTATTAGAAGACGTAAATAAGCTCTATTCCGGCCAGATAATTAAGTATAAGCTAAACAACCTACAAAAAATTGTAGACGAACATACCCATCGAAAAATTGTAACGGTGGACAAGCCGATTGATTACGAGGAATTTAGACACAATGTTTCTGAGTCAGTAAAAATGTGTCTGATGGGTAGAAGGCCAATTGGTTTGTATCTTAGTGGTGGATTAGATTCATCTATGATACTACACGAACTCGTCCAATATGAAAATAAGCCAAAAACTTTTACCACTAGATTTGAATATTCCGACGATGGCAGACGGGCTAATAAGGAGGCCAATAGTGATGCAGACGTAGCACAGCAACTAAGTAAACATTATGGAACTGACCACACCGAACTCTTCGTTACTGAACAAAACTATATTGATTCGTTTGAGGATACCGTTTGGGCTATGGAAGAACCATTTGAAAACAAAAGTACGCCTGCATATTATGCCTTAAACAAAATAGTATCAGAAAATGGTATTGTAGTGACCCTTGCTGGAGACGGCGGTGACGAAGTGTTTACTGGATACAGAAAACATTTAACATTTTTAAAAATGCACCCAGACGAATTGAAATCACCAGATTGGTTTCCTTCGGAGTGCCTGCCTGATGATCTCATAAACAGTGTTCTATATCAAGAATGTCTCGGTCGAGTAGCAGATGATTTTCTGATAAGAAACGACAAACTCGGAATGAACTTTTCTATGGAGGCTAGATTCCCACTAACCATTCGGAAGTTTAGAGAGTATGCACTGAGTATACCTTCAAAATATAAAATTCAAAACTCTGAGACAAAGGTTATACCTAAAGTAGCATATAAAGGATTACTGCCGGACTATGTTATAAACAAACATAAAACAGGATGGTCAACACCTAAGTTTTTTTTGTTCAATAAGAATTTCAGAGACTGGGCTATGGACATATTATCTCCTGATTACTATACTCCAACTGAATCCTTATTCAACTCCTCGGGAATACTAGACCTATTTGCTGCGTCTAATCGAGACTACAAAACTGCACAGAAATGCTTGGGCAGTATAGCTTTTAAAATTTGGGCTAAATTATTTAAGGTGTCAATATGATTGTTATAGCAGGGCCATGTGTAATAGAAAGCGAAGAATCTGTATACGAAATAGCTAGAGAGTTGTGCAAAACAGCAAGAATGTTAAAAGAAAATAATATAGATTTTATCTTTAAAGCTTCTTTCGATAAAGCAAATAGATCAAGCATAAACTCCTATAGGGGAGTTACTATAGAAGAAGGGGTTGATATATTTAGTAACATACAGAAGATGGGACTAAAAACGATCACCGATATACATGAACCGTGGCAGGCGGAAATAATTGCTGACTCGGTTGATGTCATACAAATACCGGCATTTTTGTCTAGGCAGACAGATTTGCTAAAAGCTGCCGCTAAGACGGGGAAGCCAGTTAATGTTAAAAAAGGGCAATTTATGGCTCCAGAAGACATGAACAATGTGATTGTCAAACTGAAGCATTTTGGTTGCTCCCAACTTTATTTAACTGAAAGGGGAACTTTCTTTGGTTACGGAAGACTTGTCAATGATATGACCTCTATAATCAAAATGAAAACAACTGGCTTCCCTGTCATTTTTGACGCAACACACAGCGTGCAAAAACCCGGAGGGTTAGGCGAAACAAGCGGGGGTAATAGGGAATTTGTTGAACCCCTAGCAAAAGCCGCTTTAGCTGTTGGTGCTGATGGCTTATTCTTTGAAGTACATCCCGACCCAGACAACGCTCTTAGTGATGCGCCTAATACTCTTGACCTTAATGAATTCAATAATGTGTTAAAAAGGTTGTTATCTCTTAAGGATTAATGTATTATATACTGAAACAGTACATAATAGTTTAGGGGTAGCATGTCACACGATCAATTATTAGAATTCTGGGATGACGTTTTTAGCGAAAAATTAAATCGTGAAGACATCATAACTGTTAAGTCTTGGATGGACATCGGTGATTCAAACTATGAAATTGATCACGATGATGAAGATTCAATTCCCGAGTCTGGCATTGTCTACTGCAATATAGAACATATACATAAGTTTTTTAAGAAGTGCGAAAAGACTGACAATAAGTATATTGTTATAAGCGGGTTTAGTGATTACGGCGTAGCCAAGCAAAAAGAGTATCCAGTATCTCTAGACCTAATTAAGTTTATGCCGTTTATTTATAACGAGATAAGCAATTTAGGTTATGAGCCACTGGTAATTCCTCCTCGTTGTGAGCCAGACAAATGTAACATAGAGGATGAGTATTCTGTAAGGTGTCATTCTTACACCTATTCCACGTTTGATAAAATACCAGACAACGTAATCAAATGGTATACAGTCAACTCAAGAATAAAAGACCACAGAATAGAGCATATACCTCTAGGTGTGGGAAAAGATGCAACAGATGATATACTTGCGACAGAAGGGGTGTCCTTTTCTAACAAAATAAATCTAGCATATTTCAATTGGCAAGACCACACATCGGAAAGGTCTGATATGAAGATATTTTTTTCACAACAAAACATGCATTGGACTAGTGTTGTTAATACTCCCGAAAGAAGCTATAGAGACTATCTAGACGACCTTTCAAAGCACTATTTTATAGTTTCTCCAGAGGGCAATGGTTGGGACTGTTATAGAAACTTGGAAGCTATCTACACAAAATCCATACCTGTTGTCTCGCAGGCTCCTACGGCAGAGTATATGAAAGACCTTCCTGTGCTTGTTTTAGAAACTATGTTTGACTTATCAGAGGGTAGACTGGTAGAATTCATCACAACAGATAAGAAATACAATCTAGATAAATCAAAACTTTCCTATTGGAAAGATAAGATAGAGTCAGATAGGAGCCTGTTAAAATAGTGGATGGGATTTATGCAGGCTTGACGGCTTGGTTTATAGAAATATTAATAACAGTACTTTTTCTACTTGTTTTAAAAAGAGAAGAAAATAAGGTAATTTCAAGAAGGAATAAAGATTAATGGCGTTTTTAGAGTCAACAAAAAAATTCAATATAATAGCACCAATTAACCAGCTGGGATATGGCGTTACTGGTCTTAATGTTATCAAGTCATTGCTATCAAATGGTCATGACGTTTCATTGTTTGTTCTCGGACAATTACAGGCAGACCCAAAACTTCACGACTTTCTTAAAGGGTGCTTCGAAGCATCTAGGATGCCTGACTTTGATGCTCCATGCCTTAGAATTTGGCATCAGCACGATATGTCAGAGTGGGTTGGTTCAGGAGAAAAAATTGGGTTTCCTATTTTTGAACTAAATAAATTCACTCCGCAAGAGATGCATCATCTTAAGCATCCTGATAAACTGTTTGTATGTTCTCAATGGGCAAAAGACATACTTTTAGAACAACTGGGAGATAGTATAAAAGAAGAAAATGTATATGTTATACCTCTTGGTGTAGATAGAAGCATATTCAGAGAGTCAATTTCGAGTAGACCCACTACAACATTTATGAATATTGGTAAGTGGGAAATCAGAAAAGGTCATGACATTCTTGTTGATGCTTTCAACAGGGCTTTTACAGAAGATGATAACGTTGAACTTTGGATGATGTGCGATAACCCATTCCATAACGATGAACAAAATTTTGAATGGGAAAGAAAGTATAGGGGTTCTGGGTTAGGAGAAAAGATTAGAATAATTCCCAGACAGGACAGCCAACAAGAAGTTTATAACATTATGTCTCAGGTTGACTGTGGTGTATTTCCTTCTAGGGCAGAAGGCTGGAATCTAGAACTGTTAGAAATGATGGCTTGCGGAAAACATGTTATCGCAACCGATTATTCAGGGCATACCGAATTTTGTAACAAAGAAAACGCCAGACTGGTAGAAGTGTCTGAGTTAGAGGATGCTAAAGACGGAATTTGGTTTCATGGTCAAGGTCAGTGGGCGAGCATTGGCGATAAAGAAATAGATCAAATCGCGGAACACATGAGAGAAATCCACAAACTAAAACAAGAGGACGAATTAAATATAAATCAAGCGGGTATTGATACATCAAAGAAATATTCTTGGGACAATACCGTAGCTAAAATACTGGAGGCTATATAGAGAATGATTAATGCTCTTGTTGTTTCAAAAGATAGAGCATGTCAACTAAGACTTCTTTTAGAGAGTATCAAATTAAACGCTGATAACTTCTTTAACCAAATATTGATAATTTATAAAGGCTCTAATTTTCTATACGAAGAAGGTTACAGAAAATTACAAGCCGAAAACATATTGCCTAATTTAGCTTGGCAGGCAGAACAGGACTTTGTTTCTGATTTTAAAAATGCAATCAACGGATGCGGTAGCCATTTCATATGTGGCATCGTAGACGATTGCGTTTTTTACAAAAGATTACCTGTCACTTGGAAAGACGTAGAAAGTGCTATCCAAGATGATGTCTTTTGCTTCTCTTTGAGACTGGGGCTTAACACCACTCTCCAATACTATATGAAACCCGATGAAAGATATCGGTTAGAAAACTATGGCGAAAATGCGCTATTTGTAAAATGGAATTGGAAAGAATGGGACAGCACTCTCAACTATGGCTATCCTATATCTCTGGATGGACATGTCTTTAGGACAAAACAATTAGCGGAACTTACTAACAAGTATCCGTTTGATTATCTGCGTCAGTGGGAAGGCGTAATAGCCGGAAGATGCAGAGATGATGTCCCTGAACAAAACATGGTGGCTTGTAAACAAAATGTTTTATTTAGCATAGCTACGAACTGTGTTCAAGACCCTCCTTTGGTGGCCGGATTGATGTATCCATACACTGAAGAATATTTGAATAATAAATATTTAAATGACGAAGTAATAAGTCTTGAAGGTTTGGAATACGGCTTCCAAAATGTAAGTTGGTGTCATACAGAGATGCCTTTTAGATTCCATAAGATAGACAGTGGAGAGGAATGATGTTTAATTTTTTTAGAAAGAAGACAGTTGCGGATCTTACAGAAGAAGCTCCAGAAACTAAAAAGCCGGAAAATCCAGTAGCTACAATAACTTATCACGTAGATGATGAAGGGTTTATTTGGATTGACTGTTTTTGGTCTGGGAAAAAAGAAAGTTCACATATTGCATTCGCAGAGTTATTAGAAAAAATATCAAATGGTGAAATGTTAAGCGATACTATGGAATTTATTGAATCATATTGTGATACAGAAGAAAAAAAGATTGCTTATGAAGAAGTAGTAGAAAATGTTCTTCGTTTACAGCAGATGAGACTGTTTAACATAATGAATGAAGTAGGGGGTTCTAATGTTATATCAGAAGATGACCCTGTTATCAGCCCCATAAACGTAGCAAATATGGGAAAATAAGTGTATAATTATTTAGATAGCCCTACACTCCTAGCGAAAAGAAGTATCGTATGAGAGCCAAACAAATAGCATGGGAAAAATGGGATGATGATTTAGTAGAAGAGGAACTTGTAGATGATTTTTACGAAATTAGTAACGAGAAGGAAGATGATGATGTTAATCTTGCCATAGAAGCTCTTGAGTTTATGAGCAGGATACCAAAGCTGGTAACTACCCCTGCTGGAATGGCACAGCTACATGATAAAATGAGCGTGTTGAACCAGTTTGAATGTTGGATGGGTCATACTAATTTTGACATAACTAAGGGAGTCCAGAGAACCCTAGAAAAAACAGAAGGGGTTGAGTTATTAGTAGTCACTAGTAGGTACAGATTCTTTATAGGTATAGGAAAATTATTTGATTTTAGAAGCGTAAGAAAAACTATAGAAGATGACCTATGTGATTCTAAAATAAAATATGATTTAGACAATCTTGAAGTAGATGAATATACTCAAGAGACTGTTGAGTTAATAAAAGAAACGATTTGTATGGATAAATATTGGGCTATATTTGTTAGACCAAGTGGAGAAGTAAAATACGCAAGCACCAACCAAGAAGACGATGAAAAGTATCTCAGAAAGCTACTTAAATACGAAGAGGATAAGGAAGTGTCTGGCGGCTTGATTTTTCAAAATGAAAATTAAAAAAGGAGGAAGGAAACGTGGAAGATGAAAAGTATTACAAATATGGAATTCCAAGAGGCTAATAAAAACCTCGACAATGTTCGCATAATGAACAAGGTTTGCTCAAAGTATAGAAATACAATCCCAGCAGATGAAATAGAGAGATGTAAACTCATAGCTTTGTGGGAAGCAATGAAAGCGTGGAGGCCAGACGGAGGACGCAAATTTACATCTTTTCTTTATAATAGAATTGACTGGGAGTGCAAAAAACAAATACAACAAATCAAGAGAGCTAAAAGAAAAGTGGCTTTCTCTATGGACAATGAATTGTCTATGGACTTTGAAGAGTTTAAATCTGTCACTCAAAATGACTCCGTCATAATAAAAGAAGCTATAGATCATTTATCAGTAAAGTATAGAACAGTTCTATATCAAAGATTTTATGAACGTATGACAATGCAAGAAATTGCGGATAGAAATAATTATAGCAGAGAAACCGCAAGAAGGTATGTTAATATAGCCTTAGAAAAGCTCAAAGAATGTTTTCCGAGATAGCCTGTTACGGACAAGACTCTACGTTTGATGATATACTAACTACAATTTTTATATCAGCAGAACAAAACGTGAACTGTGTAGCCCTACCCTCTGGGTTCATGGGGAGGGTTGTTGATTTTTTAAAAGACCAAAGGTTTGCGGCGGTTATAGATTTTCCTTATGGTATAAGCACAACCCAAGTAAGACTTCATGAAATAATTCTAGCTATTCGTCATGGAGCCAGTCTAATAGATTTAGTTTTGAACGGAAGCTATCTAAAAGAAGAGAACTGGAAAAAATTAGAAGAAGATTTAAAAGTATGCTCAACAGTATGTAACGAAAACAATATTATACTAAGACCAATACTTGAATACAAACTTTTTTCTCCAAAAGTTGTTATAAAAGCCTGTGAAATGTTAGAGAAGTATAACATTACAACAGTAATAAACTCTACTGGGTCTATCATCGACGACCCAAGTGACAATGCTATTATTTGTTACTCAATACAGAAAAACACTTCTATTTCTGTAATATCCTGTAGCAATAGAATAACTCCTAAATATTTTGATATTTTTATGGAAATGGGCATTGAAGGTTTTAGGTTTACGTCCTTCTCTATGGCTAAAAATATACTATCAAATGGTGTATAATATACTGGACGGGATTTTTATTAAGGAAAATAAGGACTAGTGCGTGCCATATCTTAGAAAGAGAGAATACAATGGCAGTTAGCACACATACAGCGTCCGCTACTACTGGCGGAGAAGACATTGATGGCGGAGTTATTATGAACGGTGGAACTATTGCAAGTTCACGCCACACTAGCAAAAGTATCCTTGATATCATTGCAGGTGCAGATGACTACGGTTCAATGGTTAAGGCCAACACTGGAACGGCCACAGAGGTAGGTATTACGACGGCTAGGTCAGACGGAACACTCGCTTATAATCCAAATGGAAGAGCTGTTACTCGATCTACTACAGACACTGGCTTTTTAATCAGAGGTGGTTCCCCAACTTTGATTAGTGGCGTATCTGGTACTGGTGGAATTTTATCAATTCCTGCTAGTGATACAACCGCAAGAAAAGCTGGAAACCTTCACTTCACAGAAAGTGTACGACAGAAGGGTACGTGGGCAACTACGATATTCGACATGTTCGGTGGCAATCTGTTACAGAGCGACGGTACTGCAAAGGCTGGTATTACAAATAGAGGTACTAAGTACATCAATAACAGTATTGATAACTCTAAAGCTGATACCCCAGACGATGCGGCTCGTCCTTCGAGGTCAACTCCCGGTGAATTCGTTCTATTGTTCAACTTTGTTACTTACTCAACTAACATGCTTGACTATAGTGAAATTACTGGTTAATTCCATTCCAAATAGAAAGCGGGGGCTGGCAACCCCAGTCCCCCTTTTTTATTATTTTTAACTAAGCGAGAGGTCTCATTATGAGTACAGAGATGCCAGCGTTAGTTGCTGTGATAGCCATCACGATGGGATTAATAAAGGTTATTGAAATGTTAATAGCGAAACAGTCTTCAAAGGGTTCCGTATTGACACAAGAAGAAAGGGCGTGGCTTAAAGGGTTACATGATGTACATGACAAATGTGACTCAGATGGCACTCCTTTAGTCTACGTGCCAAGAAGTTGGGCGGAGATCCAAAAAGACATGCAGCATATTATGACTAAGATCGTAACAGATCAAAGAAGAATAGCTGATATTTTGGAGCGGATTGACAAAAAGTTGGATACCTAAAATCAAGAGAGGGGTAAGGCTCATATCTTACCCCTCTTTTTTTTGTGCGCTTAAAATGATCTTTACAAAAACAAAAATAATTATCGTGATGATGGCATTGTTCGCTTTGTCCGGTTTAGATTATAAAAATAAAATTATTATAAATGACTCTTGTGATTACCTTGAAATCAACCATGTGTATAAAATAGATGATGAAACAGGAAAATCTAAACTAAGATTGGTTCAGTATGTTTGGTGGGAATGGAGAGACTCCATTCTTGTTCCAGTATTAGACCCTGACACAAGACAAAAAACAGGATTGATCAAGCAGAGTTCTGGGTTCGTAGTAAGAGAATATGTGGTGGTTAAAAATAACTACCTTAAGCCTTCACGAATTGTCCACTCTATCCTCTCAAAAACAAAAAGAGGATGGACATGTATATACGAAGATTTTACACACGATGTAATAAGACACATATCATTTAAATGGATGATTACCACCCATACGCTTTATGATTCAGAGCTAAATAATAGAGATATAATACCGATGCAAAACAGAAACAAATTTATAAAAAGGTGAGAAAATGAGCTGGCAAGATACGCATGAAAATTCAATTGTTTTTGACTGGCACAATCACGGAACATTAAAGAACTTCTTATTCGATAGATCTTTAGATGGAAAAGATTCCAGACCTTTAACAAGGTTGTTTAAAAGAGCTTTTTGGCCATTAGCAGAGAGAAATACTCTTCCTAAAATGGAAGAAGGCGGTTTAGATGTAATTCTTTCAACGTCCTATATTCCAGAAATTGAATGGGTGGACGACCAATGGCTTATTAAAGTATTAAAATTTTTGTATCCTAAAGTACGCAAGAGGGTTTTTGATCCTACATATTTTGACGCCACCAACGCAATGATGGATTCAATGGAGGCAGAGGTAGAAAAATATGAGGAATTGCAGGTTAGAAGCAATGGTTTTAAATTTGTTAAGAGTAAACATGAACTAGAAAAGTGTATAATAGATGGTAACATAGCAATGATACATTCTGTTGAAGGCGCGCACAGCCTCAATGGAGAGTTAGCAAAAAAAAGAGTAGAAGAGACTACAGCCCTACATCCATTAGTAGAGAATGAAATTCTTAACAATCTTGAACATTTTTATAACAGGGGTGTAGCCTATTTAACTTTAGCTCATTTTTATGATAACCATGTAGCACCTCCAGTGTTTCCATATCCCGAGTACGGTATCAAAAAGAGTAATTGGAAACACCTGATGGCTGGATGGGATATGAATAAAGGGTTGACATCAATTGGAAAAAAGGTTGTGCAATCCATGAAAGATATGGGCATGATTATAGATATAACTCATTGCACGCCCAAAGCTAGGCAAGAAGTTTACGATATTGTTGGTAATGATTTATCAAAGGTTATCGCTAGCCATATTGGTGCTTTTAACGTAAACCCAGACCCATTAAACCTACAAGATTGGGAAATAAAATGGCTAGCAGACCATAACTGTCTAATAGGCATTATTTTTATGAACTACTGGTTAAGTCCAATAGATTCTGGTCTTGGCTTAAAACATATAGAAAGAACAATAGATCATATAATAAATATAGCTGGTGATGAAGTATTAGCTATTGGAACTGATTTTGATGGATTCACTGATCCGCCAGACGAAATAACAGATATATCAGAGCTTCCTAGGCTAACTAGATATCTCTCATGTTTAAAGAATGGCATTAACACGGATAAGTATTCTTCTGATACAATAAAAAACATACTAGGTAGAAACTCTCTTAGGTTTATCCTAGAAGGGTGGGGGTAATAAAAGATGAAAAAATATATAAATGCAATGGAACAATACTCTAAAAATGCTACTACTAGCGACCCAAAAACTGGAGGTTGTTGGAAAGGTTATGAAAGAGTTCCTAATACCAAAAAAGGACAACCGAATAGTTGTCGTAAAATTGGTTCAACCGCAGCCCACCTTAAGGAAAGCTGGGATGAAGAATGGACAGAGTATTCTCAAGCAGCAGAATATCAAGGAAAAAAAGTAACATTAAACAAACCTTTCTTGACCCCAGACGGGCCAAAGAAACGTTCTGTCTATGTTAAAAACGATAAGGGCAATGTAGTTAAAGTAAACTTCGGAGACCCTAACATGAGAATTAAAAAAAATGATCCGGCAAGACGCAAGAGCTTTAGAGCTAGGCACAATTGCGATAATCCCGGCCCTAAATGGAAGGCAAGATATTGGTCTTGTAAAATGTGGTAAGATGATTCACATACTTAACGCAACGGGTGGCTCTGATCGTGTTAATTCCATTCAATACGAAGGCGAACCAACAGATAAACACAAAAGAGAAATGAATGAGGACATACCCCTTATTACTATTGATTGGGATTCTATTGTTCCAAAGCCTCCTAGCAACACAAGCGATGCTACCAAAATGGACTTAGAACAAGTACAGAGATTAACAAAAGATCTTTCCAAAGATGATTATGATATGATAATGGATGTAGATGATGATCCGGAAAATCTCTTTAGACCCTATGCCAAAAAAATGGGGATAGAATATCCACAAGAACTAATAGACAAAGCAATTCAACATATAGATGTGGTTATACTAAAGCTAAAGTATAAGTTTAGAAGACCTAGACCTTCACAATTAGCTCCTCATCTTGGGTATCATATATCAGTACTAGTAACAAAAACGCACCAGACACCATCTTATCCTTCTGGGCATCAATCTCAGGGGGCTATGGTCGCTGAAGTATTGTCTAGCTTATATCCAGAACATAAAACCCAATGGCATAAATTTTCCAAGCTAACAGGAAAAGCTAGGGTTATGCAGGGGGTTCATTATCCTAGTGATAATGAAGTTAGTGTGACTCTAGCTAGGGTTTTATGGAGTAACATAAAGGATAATCTGTATGATAAATGGACTAATCGTAAAAATTCATTAAAATTTATATTATAAGGTTGGGGTAAATAAAATGGCCAAAAGCAGCATGTCAAAACATGAAAAACGAAGACTAAAGAATCAAGCAAACAATGAAAAGAAAGACGACAAAGAAGATAAAAAAGACAGCAAACGAGACTATAAGCTTGAAAAAATTAAAGAAGTGACGGCTAAGTCTTACGCTGTCGCAAGCAAGCGTAAATGGCTAGTGTTCTTAATTGTAGCAGCCATTGCGGCGTATATGATTATATCCAAAGGAGGTATGTCTTTTGGAGGTTCGGGTGGTATAGTAGAGATGATTAAAGGTTTCTTTTAATATTATTGAATGGAGAACGTGATGCAAAAAGTTAAAGACTTATTTAAGAGTCGTCGTTTTTGGGCGGCTGTAGGTGGAGTAGTAGTAGTTGGATTACAAGACGTTTTAGGTCTTGAACCCGCAACTGCAAACACTATCGTTGCTGTTGTCGTATCATGGATTGTTGGCGATAGCCTTCGAACCACTGAATAGATAATAGTATCGACTAACATATTAAGTCCAGCCCCTTAGGGGGTTGGGCTTCTTTTAGATGGATTACAATGACGGAAACAACTAAAGAAAAACATGTACTAATATTCTCTGCCCAATGGTGCAGCCCTTGCAGGCAGATGAAAGCTAACGTTCTTCCAGACGTACATGTAAAGGAAAGACTATCTGAGTACAGCTCTGTACAACACATAGATGTAGACGATCCTAAAGGTAGACATTTTTCTATGCTTTACAAAGTCAACACAATCCCTACAATACTAATAGTAGACGAAAATGGTCAGCCTTATAAGCGAGGAAGCTTCATGAGTACGCCCATGTTTTTGGAGTTTTTAGAATGAAGAAAAAAGGTAAGTATCAAGTGGTTGTCTTTACTACAGACTGGTGTCCTCATTGTACGCATATGAGAAATCATGTTTGGACAGAAGGTATCGTAATAGATGCTGTTAAATCATACCATAATAGCTCACCAGCTTTTGTGGTTTGTAATAAGCCTCAAAATAGACATTTTGTTACCGAGTTTGATATAGAAAAATATCCAACCGTTGTGATTATGGATGAAGACCATAACATAGAGAAAAAAGCTAATAACATGTCACCAGAAGATTTGGTTCTCTTTTTAGAAGACTTTTAATGTCTATTGATTTTAATAGCAGAATTTTAATAACTGGTGGCAAGGGTTTTTTAGGACGATTTGTTGAACACAAATTAAAATCTCTTGATTACCAAAATGTATTTACCGCATCTGGCGTTCGTGACGGTCTAGACCTCGGCGAAGAAGCCAATGTTGGGTGGCTATTTGATTTTACTCGTCCAGAATATGTAATCCACCTAGCCTGTAGAAGTGGAGGACTGGGAGCCAACGCTAGGTATCCCGGTGGACTCATGTACGAAAATCTAAACATGAGCTTAAAGATCATAGAAGAAGCTAGGCAGTATGATGTCAAAAAAATAGTGACAGTGGCTGACATAGCGTGCTATCCATACTCATGTCCAATTCCATATGTAGAGAGTGACTTCTGGAATGGATATCCTCATCCTTCAAAATCGCATTATGCCATTGCCAAAAGAACGATAACAGATTTGCTGTTTGCTTATAAGAGGCAGTTTGGTATGGATTCTGTAACTCTAATATGCTCAGACATATATGGCCCAGAAGATGAATTTGATCCTCACGCAGGAAAAATCATACCAACTATATTGACAGAAGCAAGATTTGCTTATGAAAACAAAACCCCTAAATTTTCCTCAAAGGGAAGCTCAAAGTCTACCAGAGATTTTATTCATGTAGAAGATTGCGCGAGAGCTATAACTCTAGCATTAGAAAAAACCAACCTACCTGACTTAATAAATATAGGAACTGGCGTAGAAACCAATATACAAAAACTAATACTTAACGTGTGTCAAAACTTTGGCTATGAAGGAGAGATGCTTTGGGAGGAAGAAAAACCTCTAGGCGTAGAAAGACGATACCTAGATACTTCCAGAGCTAAAGAGACTCTTGATTTCGAAGCAGAAATAGATTTAGACAGAGGCCTTGAACAAACTAAAGAGTGGTATATCAATAACCTTCCTGCCCCACAGTTGTATCCATCAAACGATTTACCGCCCAGCATGCAGGCTCTAAGATGATAACCACTGTAATTGTCTCAAGAGACAGGCCCGCACAGCTACATCTATTGTTAGAAAGTATCCAACGCAATGGCGGTAACTTATTTCATCTAACTGTTTTGTTTGAGGCTTCCAGTGAATACTTTCTTGAAGGGTATGTAAAAGCCCAGCAATTCTTTTCTAAAAAGAACAGAAAAGATTTCAACTTTCCCATTAGATGGAAACAAAGAGAAAGCTCTAATCTCAACAAAGATCTTCTGAAGATTCTGTCAAACTCAAGAGAATTAGTATGCCTGTTTAATGATCAGAATATATTATTTGAAAGGGTGTCTTCGTACAAAAAAATAAAGAAGCTCTTTAGCATTCATAGCATGTCTGCTTTGTCTTTAAGGTTGGGTAATAACACCGTTATACAAAATCCTTATGAGCCGGGAAATTACCTCGCAGACAAACCAAAAGAAGGAGAGTTTGACCTTGATAGATTCTTGATATGGGACGCAACAAAAATCAAAAGCTATACTAATTTTGGGATGCCTTTTTCAACTAATGGTCACATATACCATGAGAATCTAATAAAGAATGTTCTGGCAAGAACTAAGGTAGAAGACCATGATGACTTTGAGATAGAAGTTCAGAAGGGTTTATATGGGGGAGCTTTTGGTGGCAAGATTCCACCAAAGATGTCTTGTGTAGAATATAGCGTTGTTATACATAATTCATGCGACAAGATATCTGATTCAAGTAGAAGCAAGTACGACACCACAGAGATAGGGATCAATCATAGATATATTGATGGAGACATAATAGACTACGACTCATTTGATTTTTCTCACATATCTAAACCATACGGAAATTTTACGGCGTTTTTCAAATGAAAATAATATGTACAACAGTGGTCAGGGCTGCCGAACAGGGCGGAGTTCATGGCGGATTATACGTAGTTGATATAGACACCGAGGAGGTAGTTCATCATGCGTCCTATGAAAAAGAGTTTGTTAATGATAATGAAAGAGGTGGGGAGCGAGGGCTTCGTGGCATTATTGTTCTTGATGACCGCATTATCGTTTCTGACTCTGCTGGCTTTATTGAGTTAGACAGAAATAATTATTCCATAGTAAAAACTGCTCAAAACCCAGAGGCCTTTAAGTCCATACATGAAATCTGTTATCACAATGGTTTTATCTGGGCTACCTCTACAGCGTATGACGCAATAGTGAGGGTTGATTTAAATTTCAAAGTCAATGGATTCTGGGAAATAAAGGGAGAGAGTCGCTCTGACCACAAAGCCTTTGTTGGCAAAGAAAAAATAGCCCCCGCAGATCATTCAAATGATGACAACTATCATATAAATTCTATCTGTTCGTACAATGGAAATTTGTTGTTCTCCGGATTAATAACTGGCCTTTATGATTTCGAAGATGTTTCTCCAGTTACGCCGATGCCCTATCTGTCTGGAAATATTTTGCAGGAACTTGGAATAGCATCTCCGGGAATGAACATCACTAAAGCCGCCAGCTTCATTCATAACTTTTACGAATACGATGACATATTTACGGCCAACTTCACCAGCTTTAGTTGCTTAGGAATAGCAACAAAACAAATGGGAGGAATCGTGTTCGACGTGGCTCCCATACCGAGAGCGAAGAAGGTCAAATTCTGTGTAGACGACATAGCGAGAAATAACTGGAACAGAGGTCTTGCCAGACATGGCAACCTACTTTTTGTCGGATCATCTCCGGCTAGAATATTGGTTTACGATTTGAACAAAGCGGAATTTATAAAAGAGATACAATTGGAAGACGACATAAGACATGCTATTCATGGACTGGAGGTTTTAGGATGATTTTTAACGAGGAACTAGCTTTGAAAAATAAGGCTGAAAAAATGAAAATTTCTGACGATAGGTCGGCGTGGGTGTTGCCAGAGAACAATCATTGGCGTAAAATGGTAGCCTATGCCCAAGACAAAGAATGGATCTGGATTCATCCAGATTACAAAAATGGGCAAGACAATAAGAAAAAAAAGCAAAAAAGATAAGAAGCGACTCAAGCAAGCTCGAAGGATACGGATAAGCAAACGTGACGGGTCAGCCGTATCGTAGCTTTCCTCCCGTCCAATCGTATTACCCAAAAGGGGTCTTACTTAAACGAACTAACAGAGAGCAAAAAAAATAAAAATAGCCCTCAACGTTCTAGTGTATAATAAGGTGTCGGAATTTAAATAAGCTTTTAGTAGAGCTAGAACGGCACTTTTTCGACATGCCATTGTTGCACCAAGACAGTAGTTTAATCTTATCAAGTAATTCACAATTGACCCTTAACAAATCTCTTGGTAAAACTGTGCCGTTCTTTTTTACTAAGAACATATTGGATTGATATGACCTCAGATATTAAAGTTAAGAAACGTAATGGACGGCTAGAAGATATAAACTTAGACAAGGTAAATAAATGTGTAGAAAGGGCTTGCGAAAATCTAGATGACGTTTCTGTCAGCGAGGTGGTATTAGACGCAAGCCTGCAACTCTATAATAAAATAACCACTTCCGAAATAGACACAGCTTTGATCATGTCTGCACGGGCAAAGATTGAAAAAGATCCTAACTATAATTATGTAGCCTCTCGACTACTCTTAAATAGCCTGTACAAAGAAGTGTTTGGAGAAGGCGTTGACAGCGACTCTTTCGACTCTCAATATAAAAAGTCTTTCGTTAAGAATATAAAGTCTTTAGTAAAAGTTGACAGGCTTGATAAGGCTTTGTTGGAGTACGACCTAGAGCTTTTGTCAGAACATCTAGACCAACCTAGAGATGGTCGATTTAAATATCTTGGTATCCAGACATTATATGATAGATATTTTATTCATATTGAAGGCCGAAGAATGGAAACCCCTCAGGCTTTCTACATGAGGGTCGCGATGGGTCTTTGCTTAAAGGAAGAAAACAAAGAAGAGAGAGCTATAGAAATATATGACATGATGTCTGAGTTCAGATACTCACCGTCTACCCCGACCCTGTTTAATAGTGGGACTTGTCATTCTCAGCTATCTTCTTGCTATCTCAGCACCGTAGACGATTCTATTGATGGAATATTTGGAACCATTCATGGTCAAGCTAGACTCTCAAAATATGCTGGAGGTCTTGGTGTAGACTGGAGCAATATTCGTTCTACAGGCTCTTATATTAAAGGGACTAATGGAGAGTCTTCTGGTTTAATTCCGTGGCTTAAGATATTCAACGATACTCTAGTTGGGGTAAATCAAGGCGGAAAAAGAAAGGGTGCTGGATGTGCCTATTTAGAAGTCTGGCATCTTGATGTTGAAGATTTTCTTGAACTAAGAAAAAATACAGGTGACGATAGACGTAGGTGTCATGATATGAATACCGCTTTGTGGGTATGTGATGAATTCATGGAGGCCTCTACAAAGAATAGGGACTGGTATTTATTTGACCCCTCTGAGTGTCCAGATCTACATGAAACCTACGGAAAAAAGTTCTCTAGACTCTATAAAAAATATAAGAAGATGGCAGACAACGGAGATATTAAAAACTTCCGTATCATAAATGCTAAAGATCTTTGGAAAAAGATGCTCAAGTCTTTATATGAAACAGGGCATCCATGGATTACTTTTAAAGATCCTTCCAATATTAGATATAGTAACAAGCACGAAGGAGTAGTTCATTCTTCTAATCTGTGTACAGAGATTCTTTTACACACAAAGCCAACCATCTATAAAGACGGAGAAGTTGAAGAAACAGGAGAAACAGCCGTATGCAATCTTGCAAGCATCAACCTTGAAAATCACATTAAGGTTCGGACTATTGATTGGAAAAAATTACAACAAACCGTAGAGGTTGCCGTCAGAGGATTAGACAATGTCATTGATTTAAATTTTTACCCCACAAGAGAAGCTCATCAATCTAACGTTCGCCATCGTCCAGTTGGTCTTGGCATTATGGGAACTCATGGACTGCTTCATAAGCTGAACGTTGATTATGATTCTAAAGATGCGGTTGTTTTGTGCGGCAAGATTCAAGAGTTCATTTCTTATCATGCGATTCTTACTTCTTCTAAATTAGCTAAAGAAAAAGGAGCTTATTGGTCATATGAAGGTTCAGAGTGGAGCCATGGTAACTTACCGATTGATACATACTGCGAACTGATGAACGATAGGCATCCTGAATATCTAAAACGTGGAAATGGTAATCATTACAAACCAGAAGACTTTGAGTTTTTAGAATGGGATAAAGTTCGAGAACATATAGCAGAACACGGAATGCGTAATTCAAACGTAATGGCAATCGCTCCAACAGCAACTATTTCTTATATACAGGGGTGTTCTCAATCAATAGAACCTGATTACTCTGTACTGTTTGTTTACTCTACCTTGAGTGGTGAATTCACAATGATTAATGAGCATTTTGTGGAAATAGCTAAAAAGAAAAATATATGGTGTCAAGAACTGTTAGATGCTTTAAAAATTGCTGATGGTGATGTTATGTCTATCGACCTACCAGAAGACATACAAAGAGAATTCAAAACAGCTTTTGATGTTGATGCAGAGACATTAATTGAAGCGGCGGCAGAAAGACAAAAATGGATTGACATGGGGGAATCATTCAATCTATATAACAAAGGAACAAGTCTTAAATACCTCAATCACATTTATACATATGCTTGGGAGCAAGGTTTAAAGACTACATATTATTTACGAAGCAAGGCCGCAACAAGGCTTGAAAAATCAACAGTTGAAGCCCCTAAAGAAGAAGTAATCCCAAAAGAAGAAACGGTCACAGAAGAGGACTTAAGTCAAGTAAAAGCCTGTTCGATCCTAGACCCAGATTGTGAAAGCTGTCAATGATATTTCAAGAATTCAGACAATCAGAAACGTCTCCGTTAAAGTATAGGATTGAGCTGACCCCGAAAGAACTAGAAAAAGTGAAGAATTTAGTATCACAGATAATTATAAGAATAAAAGAAGATGAAAAAAACTAAGGAAATTATTTCGAACAAAGTGTCCGCAGTTAACCAGATACTTCCCCACACTAACAAATGGGCTTGGGATTTATTTATAGATGGAGCAGCCAACAATTGGATGCCTACAGAAATATCCATGGCTAAAGATATAGAACAGTGGAGAGGAGGATCTTTAACTGAAGATGAAAAATTAGTAATTAAAAGGTCTTTAGGTTTCTTCGCTGGCTCAGAATCTCTGGTAGCTAACAACCTATTATTAAGCGTTTTTAAGTTTGTTACTGACCCAGAGTGTCGCCAATATATTCTACGGCAAGCCTACGAAGAAAGTTTACACAATCTAACAGTAGTGTACTGCTGCGATTCTCTTGGGTTAGATATTGAAGAAGTCTATGAGGCCTATAACTCTATACCAAGTATCAAAGCTAAGGACAGTTTCTTAATGAACATCTGCACAGATATTAATCGTGCGGACTTTAATATCAATACATTAGAAGGAAAAAGAGAGTTCTTACGTAACTTAATTACATACTATGTTATATGTGAGGGAATATTCTTCTTCTCCGGTTTTGCCATGCTTCTTTCTTTCAATAGGCAAAATAAATTGCCCGGAGTTGGAGAGCAAATTCAATATACTCTTCGCGATGAAAGCCTGCATATCAAGTTCGGTATTAATCTAATAAACCGAATAAGAGAAGATGACCCAAAAATATGGACTAAAGCATTTGAAAAAGAAACGCTTGAGCATATCGACAAAGCTATGGAGCTTGAACTCGACTACGCTAGAGATGTTCTACCAAACGGTATACTCGGACTTAACTCTGACATGTTTATTGATTATGTCCAATATATAGCTAATCGTAGGCTTGAAAGCCTTAATCTTCCTAGTCAATATGAAGACACAAAGAATCCATTTCCATGGATGAGTGAAATTATTGATCTAGAAAAATGTAAAAACTTTTTTGAGACTCGCGTAACGGAGTATGCAGTCGGAAACATAGAGGATGATTTCTGATGACTCAATTTTTCGAAGTTAAGAAACTGACAGAAACAGCACACCTACCAGAAAAAGCACATTCTGAGGACGCTGGTTGGGACTTATACGCTGATGAAGATATTGTATTGTATAACTTTGAAACAAAATTAGTATCAACAGGAATAGCTGTTGCTCTTCCTAGCGGGTACGCTGGATTGATTTGGGACAGGTCGTCATTGGGCGTAAAAGGTGTTCATAGGCACGCCGGAGTAATTGACTCTGGCTATCGTGGTGAAGTTAAAGTAGCTTTAAAAAATACTCACGATGAATCTTATGTAGTATCTAAAGGAGATAGGATTGCACAATTAATAATTCAAGAGACTCCCGATTTCATACTGCATCAAGTAGACGAATTAAGTCAAACAGTAAGAGACACTGGGGGCTTTGGTTCTACAGGTAAATAACATATGACAAGAAAAAAGAAAACGACTAATACAAACAGAAGAAAAACACTAAAAGCAAAAACCAATAATCAAGAAGACTACATCTACGAGATGTCCAAAAATGATGTTACATTTTGTATTGGGCCAGCAGGCACAGGAAAAACAGCAGTTGCAGTTGGGCTAGCTTGTGACTACCTTATAGATAAAAAAATAGAGAAAATTATAGTTACTAGACCTGTTATTGAGTCTGGGAAAGGGCTTGGTTTTTTGCCGGGAACCTTCGATGAAAAGATACATCCTTATCTTGTCCCTGTGTTAGAAGAGATGACCTTTCGTTTAGGGGCGAACAAAGTAAAGTCTTATCGTGAAGAGGGAGTAATAGAAGTTTGTCCTTTAGAGTATATGAGAGGGCGAAATTTCCATAATTCGTTTATGATATTAGATGAGGCTCAAAATGCTACTTTTGATCAGCTTAAGATGTTCATCACTAGAATAGGGTGGAATTCAAAAGCGGTCATTAATGGAGACGTTCAACAAACAGACCTTCCTCACAGTGCTAGGGGTGGACTAGAACAGTTCATTGACCGCCTATATGACATAGACGGGGTCGGCATGGCGAAGCTCACAGAAGAAGACATCATAAGAAATGATATTATCTCTAAAATATTAAAAGCCCTACACGACTGATAACATGCCAACTTACGACTACGAATGTAAAGACTGTGGAAAAGAATTTGAAATTTTTCACAGGTTCAACGACTCTCCTCCTCCTTGTGATAAGTGCAAAAGTAACAACTTAAAGATTGTTATTAACCAAGCTCCATCCGCATTCATAAAAGGAGAACCTACAACATTAGGACAGCTAGCAGAATCTAATACTAAGCATATGGGAAGATATGAATTAGAAGACAAAAGAGAGTATCAAAATGCAGAAAAGAAAGAAAAGAAAAAGGACTGGTGGGAAACATCTGGCGACGCTACACCAAAAGAAATAAATAAAATGACCAAAAAACAACAGGCCAGATATATAAAAGGTGATTAAATGTTATTCAAAAAATACGTAGAAAACGTCGATGGAGCATTTATCGTTGTTACTTGTGCCGACTGTGACCGCCCCCTTCTCAACATAATTAAGACTCAAGAGAGCGAAGATGTCCACTTTATAAAAGCTCATTGCGTAAATAAACGTTGTAAACCGGACGAAACTAGGGGAGAAAGCTGGGTTCATGAATTAAATGGCAAATTTATGTATGCAACCATCAAAGAAAGGGATATAATAATATCTATGGAAGAAGACGAAGATGAAATCATGAATATACACATGGGAAAGAAAAAGAAATGACATCCGAATTTGTTGAAGAACGAGAAGAGTCTTACACTTACTATAACCTAGATGGTTCCCTAGAAGAAAACCCTTCTAAAGGAACATGTGCTTATTCAGTGAAAATCAACGATCTTACAGAAATGTATTATATTAAGTTTTTTAGAGGATCTATCTTAGACCCCTACGGAATGGACGCTAGAAAAATAGATTCACCTCTATGCATATATAAAAAAGTAAGCAGTACTGTTTTTGGTTACTACTCTGATTACCTAACGACTAAAAAGGGAGAATTGCTCAGAAGAGCAGAACGGAACTATATAAATGTCTAAGAAAAAAACAGGAAGACTAACTAAAGTAGAAAAGTTCTACATTGAAAACAACACAGACAAGAGCGCTGAAGACATAGCTAAAGATCTTAATCGATCAAAGTCTACGGTCACTAAGTATCTTGATAATAATCGCGACACTGGACATGTAGATAGTGTCAAAGACCCAGACTCAAGTCACACAGTTGGAGACCTTATGGGTCACAAAGAAGATCGTGGGGTTACTGTAATGACACCCGCAGCTTCTGAGTTAGCTGATGAAACTCGTTCTAGTAGACTGCAAGATAGTTCTAGATATGACAACGCTATACATATCATCAAACAAGATAAAGAATGACAGTCTCCAAATCTTTAGACCAGTACGTAAACCAATATGGCGACAGTAATCCTATGTGGATTGTCGAGCTTTCTAATGGTGAAACAATATACCAAGATGACGAAAGACCCGGACTAGAACCATCTAGTGCTTGGAAAAGGCTTGGTGAATACTGTAAGGACAATGGCCTTCATATACAAAACATGAAGATTAAAAATAGGTCAAATGCTCACGAAATAGGCTCTGGCTATGATGGATATTTTTTCTGTAAATCCGCCGGAGCCTTTATGTTTGGAGATGAGACTATGCATTCCTTCGTAGTCGGAACCTTAGACGATGGAAAATTGAGAGTAAGAAAGTGGGCCATGCCAGACATGTCCCCAGATAGATTTGAAGAAAGAGACCCTTTCGCTAACCCTGAATGTTTAATTGCAAAAGAAGGAACATTGAATGAAGAACTACAAGCACAAAACGACGGGTCAGCCTTGTGACGCAGCTCAATATATAGCTGAAATGGTGTGTTTTAGAAAAGCCGAAAAAGAAAATGTAGGCAGACCAGCATATGCCTTATGGAATACCAAAAAATGGAAGAAGGAATTCCAAAGTCAAGTAACAAAAGCATATGGACTTCTTAAAAAATATAGTGACAAAGCGATTATAAACGCACTGAACTCTCCAAGAGGTAAAAGCATTTACTCACTAAGAGTAAAAAATCTAGAATACCTAATCAAAGATGCCCAAAAACGTTTAGACAAAATGAACCCTTCAGTTATAGACTACAACGACAATACACAATCAAAGCCGCCCAAACCATACGGTCAGGAAAGCACTATAAACAAACTTAGGAAATTAGATGGCTAAAAAGAAAGAACTATCCATATTTGACACGCTTGTTAAAAAATACGGGGAAGACGTTGTTAAAAGTGGAAAAGAAGTATTCGAAGAAATCAGCAATAGGCAGGTTATATCTGTCAGTCCTTGTTTAGACTACGCACTTGGAGGTGGAATACAGGAAGGCAGCTGGGTTCAGATGATTGGCGATCCCAAAAGTGGCAAGACAACAACTGCCCTGCAAATAGCAGCCAACGCACAAAGAGAAGAAAACGGCGCTAGAGATATTTGGTACATAAATGTTGAAGGTCGTCTCAATAGAAAAAATCTCGAAGGCATAGAAGGTCTTGATGTAAACTCAATAAATATTTTTGAATCCCCCATGGAGACGCTCAGTGCAGAAAAATACCTTGGGGCTATTGAGAGAATAGTAAAAGAATGCCCCAAATCAATTATCATTATTGACTCAGTGTCCTCAATGATAGCTCAGAAAGACTTAGACGAAGAAGTAAGAGGAGATTATAGGCCCGGACTACAAAAGATTCTCTCTAACTTTACAAAGAAGCTAGGTGCTGTGGTACCAAAACAGGGTGTCATCATTATAATGATTACGCATTATATCTCTAATGTTTCCGGCTATGGGAAAAGAAAAGTGGCTGATGGTGGCGTTAAGATACAATATCAGGCAGACACGATTCTAGAAATTAATCGTGTTCAACCTTGGAAAATCGATGACAAGTCAGACTCGACACAAATTGGTCAGTGTATTTTATGGAAAGTCGTTACTTCATCCGCTGGCGGGTTTACGGGCGGAGGAGCCATTAGCTGGTTAAGGTATGGGGTTGGTCTTGATAAAAAACAGGAACTATTTTCCCAAGCTGTTGATTTTGACATTATCGAACAAGCCGGAGCTTGGTACACTTGTCACTTCGCCCTTGATAATTTGGATATGGTAGGTGACATCTTAAAAGAAAAAGACGTAGACCCAACTGATGACGTTGCCGTAACTAAACTATTTAAATTTCAGGGGCAAGCAAGACTCTTAGAGTTCATGGACTTGCATCCTCAACTCTGGGAAATACTCAACACAAACCTTCGAGAGGTTTTGTATTGAAAGCTATAGGATTTGATGGACGAGAACAGCATTGGAAAATGAACAAGTGTATTGTTTCTGGCGACGACACAAGACCGAGATCAAATTTACATATTTCTACGAGAAAATTGTTGAATGAACTTTTTCCATATGATACAATATATGAAGAAGTGCCACTTCCCGGCTCAAACAAGCCCTCAAGACCATCAAAACTATTTGCAGATTTCTTTGTCCCCGCTTACCAACTTATAGTCGAAGTTCATGGAAGACAGCATTTTGAGTACGTCAGCTTCTTTCATAAAACAAAAGCCGACTTTTTAAAATCCAAATCAAGAGACAGAGATAAAGAGCGATGGTGTGAAATCAACTCTCTCAATTTTGTAGCCTTAAAATTTTCAGAAAATGTAGATGACTGGAAACAACGAATCCTCGAAAAACTCTGAGTTAGAATCATTAATTCAGTTATTAGAAGAATATAGCAAAAACAAAGGTATCATAACCGCGATAGTGAACCCAGAGGTTGAAGAAATAATAAACCTTACTGAAGACAATCTAAAGAGCTTAAATCCTGAAGAGTGTCTACGTAAGGCTTTTTTATTGTCTGGGTATTGTGGGTACGTACAAAAGATAGAAAACAAACATAGAGTTAAACTAAGATGGTGTGAAAGCATGTTAAGTAAAATGACAGTGCAATATGACCATCTATTTTCACAATACATGAAGTGGGAACAAAAACTACACACCCTAGCTCTCAATGATGACTTTGCTCAAAGCGTGTTAAATGCTAAAGACGCAGCTTTTTCAAACGTTACTTGGATAGAGCATAAAGTTAGAGATATGCGTAGACAAGTAGACTCGTTAATCGAACTTGGAAAGAAAAGATATTCATGACCCCTATAGATAAAATTAGAGAAGGAATCATTAGCAATGATATGGAAAAAGTCATTGAAGGGTTTTACAAACTCACAGGAGAACAAATCCAACAAGGAGACCGAGAACGAGAAGAAGAATCCGAAAAAGTGACAGAGCAAAAAGTGCCAGCGCCGGTGCAACAAGAAAGACTAACAGACTTAGATTTTTCAGTTCAGATGGCAGAAAAAAATGAAAAAGGTCACTACGCAAAACCAGAAGCTATAGAAGCCGGAAAAAACAAATTTGTTGATGATGGAATTGACTCTTCAGATATAGAAACCCCAGATGTTGTTCGCTCAGAACGAAGACCTCCAGTTAAAATGATTGAGGTCACATGTCATAAATGTGGCAAAAAAGAAGAGATGAATGCCAACTATAAAACTGGAGAGTTCCACAGATGCGATAAATGTATAGGGGGATAAAATGGAAGAACAAATATCCAACCCAGCGTCAGAACGAGTTGTATTATCAGGAATCATGAAACATGGTTCTGAAGCTTTCATTGATGTTGATGACATTATAGAAACAAAAGACTTTACTTTAGAACAAAATCAAATAGTTTATGCGTGCATTAAAAAGACTCTGGAAAACAGCTCAACTATAGACCTTCCTTCACTACTAAGTGCAGCCGAAGATTTAGGAATGACAGAATCCTTTAAAGACAGGGTTCCGCCAGACCACATCCAAGGTCTAATGAATTGTGATGTTCAATTAGAGAATGTAAGAACACATGCAATTAAACTCAAAAAGCTAACAATAGCAAGAGACGTAAGACTAAGAGCAAGAAGAGTAATATCCGATATTAACAATATTACTGGTGACGAAACTATTGATAAGATTATATCAGTAGGAGAAACACCGTTTTTTGAACTGTCCTCCGCGCTAAATAATTCAGTGGAAGACAGGCCTGTTAGCCTTGGAGATGACATTGAGGGATACATAGCTCATATAGAAGACAACCCTTGCGAAATGCTTGGTATCAGTAGCGGGTTTCAAAGATTCGATACGGCAATAGGCGGTGGTTTTAGAAGAAAGTGTGTTGACTTAATTGCGGCAAGACCAAAAGTTGGTAAGAGTATGCTGGCCGACAATGTAGCTGCCCACATATCTGGAGAGCTTAATATTCCAGTTCTTGTACTTGATACAGAAATGGCAAAAGAAGATCATTACAATAGATTAATTGCTAGATTCAGCGGTATAAATATTAATGATATCTCAACTGGCAACTACGTAAAGATGGTTAATGGTAAGGAGAGGGTTGCCCAAGCTGTTGAAAAAATTAAAGGTATGCCATTTGACTATATAACAATCGCCGGAAAACCTTTTGAAGAAACGTTGTCAATCATTCGTAGATGGTTGGTAAAGAGGGTTGGTACTGATGAAAATGGTCGAACAAATGACTGCATGGTAATTTATGATTATCTGAAGCTTATGGCTTCTAGTGAAATCAATGACAGCATGAAAGAGTTTCAAGTGTTGGGGTTTCAGATAACTAAGTTGCATAATTTTACCGTCCAGTATGACTTTCCATGTCTTAGCTTTGTTCAACTCAATAGAGATGGCATAACTAAAGAATCAACAGATGCCGTTAGTGGGTCAGACAGGCTTATCTGGTTGTGTAGTAGCTTTACTATATTCAAAAATAAGTCTGATGAAGAAATGGCAGAAGACGGTGGAGAGACAGGAAATAGAAAACTCATCCCAATCGTCTCAAGACACGGAGGAGGATTAGACGATTACGATTATATAAACATTGACATGAAGGGCGAGATTGGAACTGTTGAAGAAAGAATGACAAAATCAGAATCTATTGAGGGTTCCCGAGTTCAAAAAGAAGGTTTTGTTATTGAAGGTGGACAAGAAGAAATTGAGGAGCCTTTTTAATGATAATTAGTAAAGCCGCTAGAATAGCTTTGGCTGACATACTGTCAGACAGAATAGATGAACTTTTTAATTTTTTAGAAATTGACTATACAGACAACAACGAGTATTATGGCTTTACTTGCCCTATACACGAGGGGGCTGATAATCCTCAAGGATGCACAATGACCGTTCACGGAGAATGGAAAGGTGCTTGGAAGTGTTGGACTAGAGGCTGTGAGAAGGAACATACACACTCAATAATGGGTTTTGTTCGAGCTGTCCTGAGTAACAGAAGAGGAAAGAGTGTCACCTTTGCGGAAACAGTAAGATTCTGCAAAGAGTTTTTAGAAATATCTGATTCTGAAATAAAAGACAGAGCCAATGATATGCCCGCCCTTTTAGAAAGATACGCAAAACAAACAAAAGAAAGAGAATCTGTAACATTAAACATCAGCCGTAGACAAATAAGAAATAGTCTTTCGATGCCCCCAAGCTATTATTTAGATAGGGGTTATTCAAAGGAAATACTCAACAAGTTTGATGTTGGAAACTGCAATTCACAAGGAAAACAAATGAACGGGAGAATTGTGGCTCCGGTTTATGACGAAAACTACAAATACGTTGGGTGTGTTGGAAGAACGCCCCACGAAAAACATAATGGATACAAGTGGATAAATTCAAAATACTTTCATACAGGCTCTCATCTTTATGGTTATTGGTTAGCAAAAGATAAGATTCGTGAAACAAAAACAATCATTCTCGTAGAAGGTCAAGGAGACGTATGGAGACTTCACGAAGCGGGAATAGAAAACTGCGTTGGAATCTTTGGTTCTAGCCTAAGCGATGCACAATCAAGACTCATACAAACATCTGGAGCTTTAACCGTAGTTATACTTACCGACAACGATGAAGCTGGACAAAAAGCAAAAATGTCTATACGAGAAAAATGTAGCACGTTATTTAATATCATTGAACCTGAGTTCTCTGGAGAGGATATGGGCGACATGACAATAGAAGAAATAATAAAAGAAATTAAACCTCAACTGGAGGGTAAGTATGCCTAATATAATCGGTTTGTCTGGAGCTAAACAAAGTGGTAAGACAACATCTACCAACTTTTTGTATGGCTACCAATTACGAGTAAATGAAATTATTGAAAAGTTTTTGATGAATCCAGAAACTGGAGAGCTTCTTGTAAACGCAAAAACTATCAACGAGAAAGGTGAAGAAGAAGAAGGGCTTGGAGTTCTCGATATAGAAAGAAGAGATTCAGACTTTATTGACTATGCGTCCCAGTCTATTTGGCCTTATGTTCGTTCATTTGGTTTTGCAGACCCGTTGAAAATAATTTCAATTCAATTGTTTGGAATACTAGAAGAACAATGCTATGGAACAAACGACCAAAAGAATACGCCCATCAACATTAAATGGGAAGACCTTCCAATCTCCTCAGAAAAAACTGGCTTCATTACTGCTAGAGAATTTTTACAATACTTCGGAACTGAAGTTTGTAGAAAAATAAAACCAAACATATGGGTTGACAGTTGCGTCAATAGAATAAACCAAAGCGGGACAGAGCTTGCTATCGTCTCAGACGTAAGGTTTCCAAATGAAGTAGATGCTATTCAGAAAGCTGGCGGAAAAGTAATTAGATTGACTAGGAAGCCATACAAAGATGAACACGACAGTGAAATATCTTTGGACGACTATGAAGGATTCGATTACGTCCTAGACAACCAAGATTTGAGTGTTGATGAAACAAACAAGAAATTGTTAGGAATACTAAAAAGTTGGGAATGGGCGTAATATATGATAGTTTGTTATCACAGAAGCAGTAGTCTAGGAACTTTAGAATTTTGTCAGCAAAAGTATTTCTTGCAATACAACTTGTCCTTTAAAGACAAGACTAACAAGAAAGCCTTGATGGGAACAATAGTTCATAAGGTTATGCAAACCCTTGGTGACAAAAAAATTGCTATGAATAATGGGCTGAAAAAAGTCGAAGATGAAGAAACTGGAAAAACCTTGACTCTTGATGAGTGTGATGACCTAAAGTTATTAAACGATATAGCTTTTGATTACTATAGTTCAAATTTCCCAGAAGTAGATATAACAGACGCAGATAGAAGAACCTGTTTGAGATGGGCAGAAAAAGCCGTAGCTTATAGGGATGGCTTTCTAGACCCCAGAAACCAAGACGTATATGCGACCGAATTGTTCTTTGACTTCGAAATCAAGAAGCCGTGGGCAAAATATTCCTATGAGCTTGGTGGAGAAATCATAGAGGGATACTTGTCTATTAAAGGCACGGTAGACCTTATCCTCAGTCAGGGTGGCGATTACTATGAAATACTAGATTACAAAACTGGCAAAAGACTTAACTGGGCTACTGGAGAAGAAAAAACTTTAGAGAGTCTTCAAAAAGACACGCAGCTCCTTCTGTATTACTATGCCCTAAAGAATGAATATCCAGATAGAGAATTTGCGGTAAGCATATACTATATTAATTCCGGCGGATTGTTCTCCCTAGTCTTTGACGAAGAAGACTACGCAAAAGCAGAAGATATCCTTAAGAAAAAATTCGAACAAATAAGAAACATACAAAACCCAAGACTGCTTTCTAAAGCAAATCGGCATTGGAAGTGTCAAAAGCTATGCAAGTTTAGTGAACCTTGGAAAGATACAGACAAAAGCGTTTGCCAACACATCAGTGATGAAGTAAGAAAAAAAGGTGTAAACGCAGTTGTTGAAGAGTATGGAGATATTGGAAAGATTACTACCTACGGAGACGGCGGTGGTAGATTATCGGAAGACAGTAAAAAATGAGTTGGACACCACTCCACCTACATTCGCATTACAGCTTGCTGGACGGTCTTAGCAAGCCTAGCCAGATTGCATCTCGATGTTCAGAATTAGGACACGCTTCTTGTGCGTTGACTGACCACGGAACTATATCAGGTGCAGTAGCTTTTACGCAGGCTATGAAAGACAAAAATATCAAACCCATATTAGGGTGTGAATTTTATCTAAGCCAAGAATCTGCAACCATTAAGAGTCCAGAAAATAGAGGCTTGAGCCATCTATGCGTTTTAGCCAAAAACAAAAAGGGTTGGAAGAAACTCATCGAAGCTGTTTCGCGAAGCAATGATGAAGATGTATTCTATTATAAGCCTCGACTAGACTTGGACATGCTAGGTAAATATGCAGACGGAAACATGCTTGCTTTTAGCGGTCATCTTGGAAGTGACATGGCTAATGCAATTTTTACAGACTTTAAATCTGCATACAACCAAGAAACAGAAGATGGCGTTAAGAAATACATAGATCCAAATTGGGTTGAAAATCTTACAAACATCGCCTACAAATACATGGACATTTTTGGTAAAGAAAACTTCTTAATTGAAATCCAATGTATAGACCAAGAAAATTCACCAGCAGCTAATCTCGTTGCTCAGGGAATGAGATACATTTCTAAGAAACTAAAAATACCATCTATAGCAACTGCTGACTCTCATTATCCAGAGAAGAAAGATTCTTTAGATCATTTGCTACTTTTATGTTCATCAATGAAAACAACATTGCGCAAGATTAAAAGTAAGCTTGTTAATAATGAAGATGTTGGATTCTCTGGGTTTATGAAGTCAAGTAACTTTCACATACCCACACTAGAAGAAATCCAAGGATTGCATACCGAGGCAGAGATAGAGAACACAATGCGAATAGCAGACATGTGCGAGGAATATGATATCCTTTCACAACCTATGCTTCCAAAGTTCAAATGCCCAGAAAGCCAATCAGAAGAAGGATACCTAAGACAACTATGTCGTGATGGATGGCAAAACATATTGATTCCTAGCGGCAAGGTCAACACGGTAAGCGTCAAAAATGAATACACCGAAAGAATAAAAAAAGAACTTGAAGTTATTAGTAATGCTGACCTGTCTGGTTATTTCCTAATTGTTAGAGACATAGTAAATAATGTGCGTTCTCACGGGTGGCTTCCGGGACCCGGTCGTGGAAGCGCTGCTGGAAGTTTAGTATCTTACCTTATGGGTATAACACAAGTTGACCCTATTGAGTACGGGTTAATTTTTGAACGTTTCTATAACGCTGGACGAAATATAGAAGGACACATATCATTACCAGATATTGACATTGACGTTCCAGCTTCTAAAAGAGACGATACCATTAATCACATCCGTAAAAAATATGGCAAGAACAAAGTGAGCCAAATGGTTACGTTTGGAAGACTTCAAGGACGGAGTGCATTGAAAGAAGTTTTGCGAATGAATGATGCTTGTGGTTATGATGAAATGAATGTAATCACAAAAAGCCTGCCTCACGAGCATGAAATTTCTGACCAGTTAGCCGAAATGGACAATCCATCTGTAATCAAATGGACATTAATGAATCAGCCAGAAGTCTTGAGGGACTACTGTAGAATGAATGATGACGGTGAACTTGAAGGTGACTATGCAAAGTTGTTTGAACAATCAATGCGTATAGAAGGCACTTTTAAATCTCAAGGAAAACACGCTGCCGGTGTTGTGATATCATCAAGCAATTTAAACAAAGTTTGCCCGATGGTAAGAGACAAGTCTAGTTCAGAAAAAATAGCGGGAATGGAAATGAATGACTTGGAAGCAATGGGTCACGTTAAATTTGACGTTCTTGGAATTTCACTTTTAGATAAAGTCATGGGTATTAGGGATCAATTAGAAGAATGAGTAAATCACACAAAAAAAATTTAATAGACAAACTGCACAACAGAAGATATGAAGAACGCAAAGGGGTGTCTATATGTTTAATAAACGATTTTTATCCATTAGTGAATAAAAAAATTAGATACCAAGTTCATTGTGATGGCAAGTATAAGTTCAGTCAACTTTATGACTGCATAGATGAAGCCATAAAAAAATATTTTGAAATTCTAAGAAGGAGATAGCCATTAATTACAGAGACATAATTGTTTTCGACTTTGAGACCGGCTCTCGAAATCCATATAAAACACAGCCAACACAAATTGCAGCCGTTGCTATTCATGGTAGAAAACTAACAGTACAACCGGCAGGTTATTTTAATAGTGAAATACGCCCAATCTTAGACGATGAAAAAGCTATCGAAATGGGATTAGACCCACTTGAAGATGAAGCTCTTGCAATAACTAGAAAGACCAGAGAGCAGTTGGCTAAAGCCCCACAACCAAAAGCTGTATGGCAAAAGTTTACTAACTTTGTAGACAAATACAACTTTAAGAAAACTAATTTCTATGCCCCTCTGGCTGCTGGCTACAATATTATTGGTTTTGATTTACCTATTGTTGACCGCATGTGTGAACAGTACGGCCCGAAACATAAGAAGACAGGAAGACAAGGACTATTCAGTCCTATCTATAAGTTAGATTTGATGCACACCGTATGGATGTGGATGGAAAATAACGCAGATATTAAATCGTTGAGTATGGATTCCATGCGAGACTTGCTTGGTATGGACAAAGACAACGCGCACGACGCTTTGCAAGATGTTAAGGACACGGCTAATATTCTTATTGCTTTTATGAAGCTACACAGAAGATTTTCGCCTAACGTAAAATTTGAAAAGGCATTTGCTGATGGAAACGTTCACATTTGATGTTGAAAATGTTACACTTGAAGATAAAAAGACTTGGGATTTAATTTGTAACGGAAGAACTAAAGGGGTTTTTCAGTTAGAAAGCAGCCTAGGAAGAAGTTGGGCTAAAAAGGTTAAGCCTAAAAATATGGAAGAGCTATCTGACTTGATAGCTATCATTCGTCCCGGCTGTTTAAAAGCTATTCAAGACGGCAAGTCAATGACTCAGCATTATGTTGACAGAAAAGACGGTGATTCATCTGTCACATATGTCAATAATTCGCTAGAGCCAATCCTCAAAAAGACTCAGGGCGTTCTTGTCTATCAAGAGCAAGCTATGAAAATCGCCCAACAGCTTGCTGGCTTTACGCTACAAGAAGCAGACGACCTTCGTAAAGCTATCGGTAAAAAGAAAGCTGACCTTATGGCCGAGGTTAAGAAAAAATTCTTAAAGGGAGCCATAAAAGAAAAAATTGTTAGCGAAGAAGAAGCTGAAGAAATATTTGGTTGGATTGAAGCCTCCTCTCGCTACAGCTTCAATAAGTCTCATGCCATATCCTATGCTATCTGTGCTTACTGGAGTGCTTACGCTAAGGCTCATTTTCCTCTTCAATTTTATTGTAACTACTTAAAATATTCCGGCGGCAAGCCAGACCCACAAAGAGAAGTCAAAGAATTGGTCACAGACGCAAAGTCTAATGACATCTTTATACATCCTCCCTCCTTAGAGTATCTAAATGAAGAGACTTCTGTAATAAATGGAAAAGTCTACTTTGGCCTAAAGAACATAAAATCTTTAGGAGCAAATACTATCATCAGTATAAAAGAGAATATAAAAGAAGCTAGGTCTTTGCTAGCTGCCGAAATTTGGTGTTGGTATGATTTTCTAATACTTACATCTAGGAAGATAAACAAAACAGCGGCAAGAGCTTTGATATCCTCTGGTGTTTTGTCTGGACTCAAAACATCAAGGCAAAAAATGCTTTATGAGTTTGATACGTTTGAAAAGCTTTCAAATAAAGAGACTGAATGGATAGAAAAAAACTATAAAGACTTTAGCTCATTGATAGATATCTTACGAAGCCTTGCAAGGCCGAGAAAAGAAGGTGGAGGAGTAACCAATAAAAACAGACTAGGAATCGTCAAAGACCTTATACAGCAGCTTGAAAACCCTCCAGTTTCCCTAGAGGACGACCCAGAATGGATTGTAAGAACAGAAGAAAACTATTATGGAGTTGCTCTTACATACTCTAAGGTTGACGCTGTGGACGTCAGTAGGGGCAATACAACATGCAAGGATATACTTAACGGAAAGAAAGGCAATGTATCAATTGTTGTAACTGTAAACGAAGCCAGAAAATACACCCCAACAAAAGGAAAAAATGCGGGAAAAGACATGGGGTTTTTAGAAGTGGAAGATGCTACTGGGAGTATGGACGGAGTAACTTTATTCTATGATGCATGGGATAAATACAAAAATATGTTATATAATGGAAATAATATATTAATAATAGGGAAAACATCTGGTGGAAAGAGAGACGGGGTTATAGTAGACGAAATATTTGAACTATAGTTGCAAAAGATCTTTTACTGTGGTAACATGATATAAGGTTAAATTTTAAATTATTGAATAGGAAAATAACACTATGAACACTATTTCAAATTATTGCCGTTTTATTGGTCGCTTGACTTCAGACCCTGACCTTGTTGAATTAGAAAACACCGAATTATGTCGGTTTACTCTAGCGGTCAGTGAATACAGAAAAGAAAAAGGCCCAGACGGAGAATATCGTAAAAAGAAAAGTGTTAATTACTTTGATTTTGAGGCTTGGGACTCAGGAGCCACAACTCTCGAAAAATATTGTAAAAAGGGTGACATAGTAGATGTCGTTACCTCCGCAAGAAATAATAATTGGGTAGACAAAGAGGGAAATAAGAAATTCCAAACTAGATTTCGAGTGAAGGAATTCAAACTCTTTAATAACAACCCAAGCAATCATGACAATTCGGAGAAAACGAGCAAAGAAGATAGACTCGAAAAATCCGAATCGGCGAATGAATAAAGAACAAGAAGAAAAACAAAAGCTAGAGCTTGAAGAACAATTAATCCAAAATAATTATGGGTTGGTTGTTAGTCAGGCTCTTTCTTTTTTGCATAAGAATTCTAATATAGATGACTATATACAGGTCGGATTAATAGGTTTATTAAAAGCTATAAGAAAACACTCTAGTGAAATTTCTAAGTTTTCTACGTTTGCTACCGTATGTATAAGAAATGAAATACTAAAATTAAAGAAAAAAGAATCTAAGAAAAATAGTGGTGAAATTATATTCGACAGCAATTTGTTAGCGAAAAGTGCTGCTGTAAAGTATTATATAAAGGAAAGCTTTTTTGATTATGTTCCAGACTACATAACAGAAGAAGAAAACTTTATATTGAAATTAAAACTAGAGGGCTGCACAAACAGGGAAATTTGTGATTTCTTGGGGTGTACTAAAAATATACTCGACAAGAAACTAGACGCTCTTTTTGAAAAGATCAGGGAAGCCAATTGATGAGAAAAAAAAGAATTCTCTTTTGTGGTGAAGCAACATACTTAAACACCGGGTATGCGACTTATGGTAGAGAAGTTTTAAAACGCTTACACGAAACTGATAAATATGAGTTAGCGGAGTTTGCTAGTTATGGCACGCTTGAAGACGCGTCAAGCCATGGCATACCATGGGTCTTCTATCCTAATATGCCAGATCAAACTAATAAGGCTCAGGTAGACGAATACAACTCCCTTCCCACCAACCAATTTGGAGAATGGAGATTTGAGGAAGTCCTCTTAGACTTTAAGCCTGATATCGTTTTTGATATTCGTGACTTCTGGATGCTTGACTATCAACAAAGGTCTCCATTCAGAAGAATGTTTCATTGGGTAATTATGCCCACTGTAGATGCAGCACCGCAAAATGAACAATGGATTGCTACCTATTCAGACGCAGAAGCTGTTTTTAATTACTCTGACTGGGGATATGAAACCCTTAAGTCTGAATCTAACGGGACTATTAACTGCTTGGGTAGCGCTCCACCCTCCGCAGATGAAGCCTATCAACCGGCAGAGAACAAACAAAAACACAAAGAAGATTTAGGATTTGATAAAGACACCAAAATCATAGGAACAATTATGCGTAACCAGCGTAGAAAATTGTTTCCCGACCTGTTCGAGGCATTTAAAAAGTTCTTAGACGCAACCAATAAGAAGAATGTATTTCTGTATTGCCACACTAGCTATCCAGACATTGGATGGGACATACCAAAACTATTAAACAGGTATGGTTTATCAAGTAGGGTTTTGTTTACTTATTCTTGTGTCAATTGTGGTCATGCATTTCCATCATTCTTCGCTGACGCAAAAACTAAATGCTCTAGGTGTGGAAGTGGAAATGCGGGATTGGCTAGTGTAAAAAATGGAGTAAGCTATGAATTCCTTTCCTCTATCATGAATACGTTTGATTTATATATTCAGTACGCAAACAGTGAAGGATTTGGGTTACCTCAAGTTGAAGCTGCTGCCTGTGGCGTTCCTGTTATGAGTATGGATTATTCAGCTATGAGTAGTGTCGTTAGAAAGTTAGGAGGAACTCCTCTAAAACCTAAGGCTTTGTATGGCGAATTAGAAACTGGCTGTTATAGGGCGGTTCCAGATAATGACTTGACGGCACAAGAAATGGCTAAGTTCTTTGAAAAGTCTGACGAAGAACAATTAGAGATAGGTAAGAAGACAAGGGAAAACTTTGAAAAGTACTATCAATGGGATCAAACCGCTAAGAAATGGGAAGATTACTTTGACAGTGTAACAATAAGACCGGACGAAGAAACTTGGCTTTCTCCCCCAAGAATACATCAACCATTAAATGATGTTCCCGGATACTTACCTACGCAGGAATATGTTCAATGGATAATCGCTAATGTGCTTGGGGAGCCTGAGAGATTAGGTACTTATTTTGAATCGAGAATGGTTCGAGATTTAAACTATGGTATGTACATAGAAGGTACTGGCGAGATGTACTTTAATGAAGACTCATATAAATTTGTCCGTCCAGATTATGAGCCATTTGATATAGAAGTTGCCTACAAAGTATTGGCAGACCTATGCGAAAGAAGAAACCGCTGGGAAGCAAGAAGGAAACAGGAAATCAAATGAAAGTCCTCTACATAGGTTGTTATAGAGATGGAACTGGTTGGGCGCAAGCTGCCATAGACTATATCCTAGCTATGGATGCTGCTGGTATAGATGTGGTTCCCAGAGCGATTAAATTAAATTCAAACAATCCAGAACTGCCAAAGAGAATCCTTGAGTTAGAAAGAAAGGATAGTCTTGGTAGCGACATTTGTATCCAACATATTCTTCCACATATGATGGATTACAACGCCAAATTTAAAAAGAACATCGCATTATACGCAAGTGAAACTAGCAACTTTATTGGTTCTAATTGGGCGAGAAAAATCAACTGCATGGATGAAGCTTGGGTTATAAACAACCAAATGACTGAATCTGCAAAAGAAAGCGGAGTAACCATACCAGTAAAAATCGTACCTCACGCAACAAACTTCGCTAAGTTTGAAAGCAACCATAAAAAAATAGAAATCCCCAACATAAAAGATAACTTTACTTTTTACTTTATTGGGGAAATGAACAATCGAAAAAATTTAGCAGCTTTCATAAAGGCTTTTCATTTAGAGTTTGATTCCAACGAACAGGTTTCCATTCTGATTAAATCAAACAGATATGGAATGTCACCCGATGAATGCGCTGCTGAAATAAAAAATGTTTGTGACAGAATAAAATTGTCACTTAAGAAGTACAAGAACCTAGAAGACTACAAAGAAGATTTAATAGTCACCGACTATCTTGACGAAGTCGAACTCTACGGGCTTCATAGGGCTTGCGATTGCTTTGTTATGCCAAGCTATGGAGAGGCTTGGTCTATACCAGCTTTTGATGCTATGGGTTTTGGAAAAACCCCCATATGCACAAACACCGGAGGAATGGCTGATTACATAGGCGACTCAGGCATATTAGTAGACGGAAGGTGGGAGCCTGTCTCTGGCATGAATGATACATTCACTGACTTATTCACGGGCGAAGAAAATTGGTATTCTATTGATATAAACAAACTCAGAAAGGCAATGAGAAAGATTTACGAAATGCGTAACTCTAAAGATAGCGAAGAATACACAAAGATGAAAAGAAATGGTTTATTGCAAGCCACAAAATATTCGCATGAGGAAATAGGAAAACTAATAAAAGGACTTTTAGATGAGTAGCCCAGTAGCATCCATAACAAGGGCGGCCACTAGAAAGTTTGGCGAACCTTTAAACATACTAACCTTTCCCACTCACGAAAGGTACGAAAGCCTTCTTTGCAGAACTGGTCATAACTTCTATGCCTACAGAGCAGAAGGTATCAAAGATTGGAATTCAAACTATGCCCCTCTCCCAGAAAACTACCAGCTATTAAATCCAGACATGGGAGAGTCACAGCTCCCACTCCACATCGACTTTGATTTAGTTTTGTCACAAAATAAGTTTGGACAATTTCAAATAGCCGAACCAATAGCTAGGAAGTTACATCTCCCATTAATAAGTCTAGAACATACATTGCCAGTTCCTTATTGGCCTCAAGGGGTAAAGGAATCAACCAAATATATGAGAGGCGATGCTAATGTATTTATCTCAGGATATAGTATTAAAGGTTGGGAATGGGAACCAAATCACGACGACACACTCATCATAACACACGGCGTAGACTCAGAAACTTTTAAGCCACAAGGCTTAGAAAGAGAAAATCATGCTTTGTCTGTGGTCAATGATTGGATAAACAGAGATTGGTGTTGTGGGTTTACTTTATGGCAGAGAGTCATTGAAGGACTCCCATTTAAAGTTGTTGGTGACACTCCGGGTTTATCGCTGCCAGCATCAAGCACAAAAGATCTTATTAATTCCTATGCTTCTAGTAGAATATTTTTAAATACTTCTACAATATCACCAGTGCCTACAGTGTTGTTAGAAGCAATGGCATGTGGATGTGCCGTAGTCACTACTGCGACATGTATGATACCAGAGATAGTAGAAAACGGAGTTAACGGTTTTATTAGTAATGACGAAAAAGAGCTTAAACAATATATTGTAGACTTACTTAATAATGAAGATCTAGCAAAAGAAATTGGCGAGAACGCTAGGAAGACTGTTGTAGAAAAGTTCTCTCAAGAAGACTTTATAAAAAAGTGGGACTCAACATTTAAAAAAACAGCCCAGAAATGCTTTAGAGGATAAGATGAAAATTAACATAACACTTGGTGGTACTGGCTATAAAGCTGGCTATGTAAACATAGACCCGACTTTGAAAAGACTCGGGGAAGATATCATATTAGAAAACGCCAATGACGACCAAACAAACGTTATAAAAGCAGACGTTAGAAATCTTGACGAGGTTGCTTTAGAAAATGAATGTCTTGAGATTGTTGCTGAAGATATTTTGGACTATCTGCAAATAAATGAATCTAGGACTGTTCTCGCTCACTGGATAAGCAAGCTAAGGCATGGCGGGAAAATAGTCGTTGGAGGAACAGACATAGCAGAAGTCTGTAGAATGTTTTACAAAAGAGCGATAGATCTAGAATCATTAAACGAAATAATCCATGGTAACTTTGCAGAATCTTGGAGTGTGAAGCTCAGCCATACAACTATGGAGGAGCTTGTTTTGTTTTTAGAGTCTCAAGGTGTCAAAGTGACAAAAAAAAGAATAGAAGGTTTTAAAATGGTAGTAGAAGGAGAAAGACCATGATGGACAACCAATTAACCACATCTTGTAGAGATTGTGTTTTTGCAAATTATATAGGAAAAACCCAGACAGACTGTAAACTTGGAAGAATAGAAAAGTTTAAGAAAAAGGGTATTGATATCATCGAGGCTGAGGACTTGGAAGAAAACGAGTTCTATGTTTTAGAAGCTTGGTGTAACTATTACCGAGACAAAAAATGGGAAGAAGCTTTAGAAGGTCACGTAGATGACCTACAAGCTCAAGTAAAAAGTGAAGCCGTGTTTCCGGTAGGATTCATTGTTTTATTTGATGAGACCCACACATTTGAGCAGCTGGAACACACAATTTCCAGTATAAAAAATATGGAAGATGAAGCTTCTTACGTGGTGGTTGCCAACAGTTCAAATCTAGAAGATGTAGACGTTATAACAACAGTTCAAGAACTATTCGAAGACTCTGAAATAGATTACAAGATAACTAAAATTATGGACGAAGAATATAAAGAAGGTGAAATCATTGACGCCGCTTTTATGAACATAAGTAATAGTTATTATTGCGTATTAAAATCTGGAGACGGAACAGATAAAGACATAATCTCTTTAATTGATAATCAAACGAATACAGAGCTTGAGCCAGTTGTTTATATCAAAGGCGAAGATGGTATTAGTAATAGCGTTATTCAATCTACGATGCATAAATTTTTAAATGGGAATTATGGCATGTCTCTGTTAGAAAAGATTGAAGGTATTCAAAGCGAAGACGGAAGCACAAAGAGTGTAGTCTGGACTTGGGAAGAAGTTAAAAATGGCAGAGCCTAGGGTTACCGTAATTATAGCCTGTTATAACGATGAGGAATTCATCAAAAAGGCTATAGAGAGCGCTACTAAACAAAACTACAAAGGCTCATTGACCATTTGCGTCATTAATGATGGGTCTACAGATAGTTCTTGGGACTTGATTTCTCCCTCTGGAGAAGGTGTTATTAAAGATACCTTTGAAGGAGGAGACGTTCTTATGTCTCCAGACAAAAAATTTATAGTTATTGATAGAGTGAATGGAGGCCCAAGTGCAGCTAGAAATACGGGCATAAGATACACTCTAGAAGATACTGACATATATGCAATGCTTGACGCTGACGATGAAATGTATCCCAACAAAGTGCAAGAATGTGTCAATGTCATGAAAAAAGATATAGACTCAATCGGTGCTGTTTATGGTGATTACGACACGCTTCATACTGAGACCGGAAAGATCATCAGAGAATTTAAGGAGCCATACAGTAGGAGAAGATTGATTGAAGAATGTATGGTGCATAGCGGAAGCATAGTTAATAAAAAAGCATTAATAAGTGTAGAAGAAGAAACAGGATTTTATGATTCTACGATGAGAACTTGTGAAGATTACGACTTATGGATGAGAATAAGCGAAAAGTATGTCATAGCGCATGTCGCAGAACCCTTAACTCTTGTTAGGGTCACAGGTGTCAATTCTAGTTTTATTGTCAACGAAGACGTCTGGAAAAGAAACTGGTCTAGAGTGATGGAAAAATTAGAACAGAGAGCAAATGCGTAATAAGAATAGATTTACAACATCAATAAAACACGAAGGGTATGGTAAAAGCCAAGAAAATCCGCTAAGTGTTATAGTACCAGTAGCAGGAATGGCTCATAGAATGAAATCCTATGGGCCTAAATGTCTTCTGCCTGTCAATCAAAGATACAGCATTTTAGATAAAATCATTATTAACATTCAAAGCGTTTTTCCCTTTTCTGAAATAATAGTCGTTGTTGGATTCGAAGCGGACAGGGTAATAAAAACATTAAGCAGAAAAATCAGGATAGTAGAAAATCCTAATTACAAAACCGCCAGCATAGTAGAAAGCCTAAGGTTGGGAATAAACAATTCAGTAAATGATAATCTTTTGATTATATATGGGGATTTGATATTTAATGCCGGTTGCTTAAACGATATAACAAAACATGGATCTTCCATGATTATAGATACCAAGGGGAAGTTTAGTGATGAAGAAATTGGAGTAACCGTTGTAGATAAAATGGTTACTAGGTTTGCTTATGGGCTAGAAACAAAATGGTCACACATAGCTTATCTTGAAGGCGAAGAATTTCAAATGTTTGATGAACTCTGCCAAAACAAGACAAACAACAAAATGTACCCATTTGAATTGTTCAACACTATTTTGACTGAGGGTGGTTCTTTTAGAGCCTCTGAGCCTAAAGGTATGAACATAAAAGAGATTGACTCTCTTAAGGATATGAAAAAATGAAAATCATGATTTCTAATGATGGGCCTCATGCTCATTACTACATACGTTTAGGCTGGGCTAAAGTGTTTCAGGCTATAGGACATAATGTAACAATCTGGGATATCAATACAAAGTCAGCATACGACGCTTTTGATGAATTTGAGCCAGACTTATTCATGGGTCAAACTTATAACCTCAATAGACCTTTGTTCAATTGCATAAAGGAAAGGCCCGAACTCAAAGTTGTTATGAGAGCTTCTGACTGGGGAGACATGCAAAAGGATATAGACAAGGAAAAATATCCCATACTAACGGCTAGCAAAGAAGAGTCTGTTTGGGTCGAAAGGCTCAAAAGAGAGGTCAACAAGCCCGACTTTGTTCACAATCATTATCATGACAATTGGATGAAAGTCACGCATAATAGATGGGACGTAATAGGCGTTAAGGTCGTATCTCTAATGCATGGGGCTGACGTATTTGATTACGCCGGAGCCGGAGAGGTAGACACACTTAAGTCAGACGTCACCTTTATTGGAGGTTACTGGCCATACAAAGCTCAAACGTTAGACAAATACTTAATAAGATTGTGTCATCCGGTAGGAAAGTTGAATATAAAAATATTTGGTGGGTCTGACTGGCCTGTTGTTCAGTACGCTGGAAGAATTTCAAACGAAAACGTAAAGCACGCCTTTAGATCTGCCACCATCTGTCCAAATGTAAGCGAGCCACACTCACAAGATTTCGGATATGATATTATAGAAAGACCGTTCAAAGTTCTAATGAGCGGTGGGTTCTGCATATCAGACTACGTAGAGTCAATGGCTAATGACGTATTCACAAACGACGAAATAGTTTTCGCTAAAACTCCAGAAGAGTTTGAACAGCTAATAGAATACTATGTTAATCATCCTGACGAAACTTTGCCATATGTAGAAAAGGGTTACAAGTGTGTTTTGGATAATCATACGTATTTTCATAGAGTCTCTACAATATTCAAAGAACTTGATATGCCAAAAGAGGCGGAAAAATGTCTTCTCGCTTTAAAAAGTATGGTGCAACAATGAAAATATTTGTGACTGGTGCGACAGGTTTTATAGGGAAGCATTTATGTCTTCGTCTTAAATTGCTTGGCCATGATATTGTTACTATTTCTCGTCATCCTATTATGGTTGTAAAGAAAGACAATCAAACAAACAAGCATGCCGTTATAGACCTTGGAGAAACAGACAGATCAAAAGAAAGCTATTATCTATTTGAAAACCTATGCAATCATCATAAACCTGATGTGATATTTCATTTAGCAAGCAGTGCAGTGGTTAAGCCAGACGAAGAAGACCCCCATAGAATCATTTTAGATAATACTGTTAGTACTCAAAAGGTCGCTCATTACGCACCAGAAGGATGCAGGGTGGTACTAGCCTCTTCTGTAATAGTGTATGGAGACTGGCTCTTTAAAAAAGGAGATACTGACAGTAAGTATTCTGAACGTTCGGCATGTAGACCAACATCTATATACGGAATGACAAAAAGAGCTTCTGAAAGTATTATAGAATCCTATACAAGTTCTGGTAAAATAGATGGAGTATCCGCTAGGTTATGTGCTACTGTTGGGTCAGGCCTTACCCACGGAATCATTAAAGACTTCATTAGAAAAATTAAAAGTGACAATCCTTATTTAGAAGCTTTAGGTTCTCATCCCGGATCAACTAAGCCGTTCTGCCACATTGAAGATGCGGTTGAAGCTTTAATAATGTTAGGAACAACAAAAGAGCTTGAGGATAGGGTTTTTAATGTCGTTCCAGATGATTCTATTAGTGTAGAAGAAGTTGCAGAAGCTGCAATGTCTGCATTGGAAATAGAAAAACCAATCAAGTGGCTAGGAGATGACGCCAACTGGAAGGGCGACAACAGAATCATAAGAGCAAAAAACTCACTGTTAAAAAAGGCAGGATGGAATCTCAAATTTGCAAAATCAAAAGATGTCATATTTGATATAGTTAGTAGAAGTAAATGATGAAAGTATTATATTACCCACTTATACAACAGCATTTGATACATTCTGCTCAGGCGGGTGACTATCTAACGGACACTCTTTTTCATGGTCTTAGGTCTATCCTTGGTGAAGACCTTATTGATGGCTACCAAATGTGGCACCAGTACGACACCGCTTGCAAAAAAACCCTTCCCAAATTGTGGGGAAAGGGATTCACAACTTATGGACTTCTTCCAGATATTGAAATAGACAGAGAAGACATTGGAAGCAAGATACAGAATAATTACTTTGATTACATTGTTTGTCCAATGCACCATACTATGGTTCAAGATTGGTCTGCTACCAGAGTAATAATAGAAAAGATACTAGAGCATTATCCTGCCAACAAGGTGTGCCTTATTGATGGTTGGGATAGGCCACACACTGACACCTCTCTGATATCTTTGGTTCCTTTTTTCAAAAGAGAAATCAATGAGCAAACAAAAGAAGCTAAACCTATTTCCTTTTCAATACCAAAAGAAAAGATAAGACCTTTGAGTTCAGACGCAAGGGAATTTGACTTTGCTCCTCTAGTTCCGGCTTATGGGCATTTCGATGATCCCCATATGGAATCTTATATATATGATACTGAAGAAGAGTATTATGATATGTATGCCGATAGCCACTTTGCCTATACGTGCAAAAAAGGAAGAGAAGACGTATTAGAAGAATCTTGGGACTGTATGAGGCACTATGAAATACTAGCGGCTGGATCAATTCCATATTTTACAGATATAGAAAAATGCCCTGAGAAGTCTATGTTTAGATTCCCTAAAGACCTATGTGTTCGTGCAAAGAAAATGTCGGGAGTTTTCCCCGGAACAAAAGAAAGTTTTGATAGCAGTAAAGACACCTTTATAGGAACCTCTAGAACCATTAAATCTGGAGAAGATAGAGGGTATATAGATTTTGAAAAGTTCAACACTTCTGAGTATCAAGATTTACTAGTTGAATTCAGAGAGTATACCGAAAAGTATTTAACAACAGAAGCAATGGCAAAGTATCTATTGGAAGAAATGAAAAAATGCTCGGAATAGAAAAGGCTATATGCCTATGTTTAGACAAACGTCAAAATGAATGGGAAGATCTTGAGCGTCAATGTAACTCAAAAGGAATCGAGTTCGAAAAATACATCGTTGGCGATGGGCATATTTTAGAAAAAAGTTTGTATGACCGAATTGACGATGAGGACTGTGACATCTCTGAGTGGGGCTATGGGAACGAAAAAACTAAGATTAGACATTATAACGCCTTCATGTCTCATATTGAAATCTTTAAGCGGGCTAAAGAGCAAGGACTTAAAAGGTTTCTATTGTTAGAAGACGACGCATATTTTACCGAAAGATTTGACAACGTAGTCTCTAAACTAGATAAACATATAGAAAATCTTGAAGACATAGACTTTGACATGCTTTTTCTTGGGTGGTGGATAGGAGAGCATGACGACAGTTGGAACAAAACTGTTGAAAGGTCTTATAAAGAATATGAAGGGGTTGGAATTGGGAAGGTTTCTGAGGCCCACTTCACCTGTGGCGGATTACACGGGGTTATTATAAATGACACGATGGTAGACAAACTTCTTGAATTAGAAGCCAAGAACCCTATCGACTCCCAATTAAATGCAGAGCTTCATAAAGAAATGAACACGTATTATGTTATGCCTAAAATAGTACATGACAAAGGCATATTTAGCAATTGCGAACAAAACACCCTTGAGAGACAGAAGCTATGAAGGTTGCGGTTTGTTTATCGGGACAACTTAGGAGCTTTAAAAGGTCTTATGAATCCCTCTACAATAACATAATAGAACCAACTGAAGCAGATGTTTATGTGTACTCTTGGAATTTTGATACTAAAGAAAGCAACGAGACCACAAAGAGGTTCTCAGAAGACGGCAGCATAGAAGAGTTTTTGGATCTTTACAGTCCTAAAGAATGCATACTTGAAGATTGCGAGTATTTCTTATCAGACAAGAATTTTGATTTTCCCACAAAGGCTCCAGAAACTATTGCCGATAGAATGATGTGCATGTTTTATACAAACCTAAGATGTTATGAACAAGCAAGCCAGAATGGTTATGATATTATATTCCGGTGCAGAACAGAGATAGAGTATGAAAGACCTATTAGCGTAGATGATTTAAATATGGCTCAAGAGAGCTTAATAATTCCTAAGGGTCTAGATGGAAGAGATGGGTATCAAGACTCATTTGCTTTTGGCACTTCAGAGAACATGAAGACATACAGTTCTGTTTATGATAAAATACCAGAGTATTCTGATAATAACATAATGATTCACCCAGAATTCATACTCAAACACCACTTAAAACAAAATAAAGTTCCCATTGAAAGAATTGAATTTCCTATGCTTCTCAGGGGAAAAAGATACGCATGATAAAATTAGTAATATTTGACTTAGACGGAGTTCTTGTAGAAGCAAAAGACTTTCACTATGAAGCCATGAATAGAGCATTAGGGCCAGACTTTGAGATTTCAAAAGAAGAACATCTTGTTACCTATGATGGACTAGACACTAGAAAGAAACTGGCACTCCTTACAAAGAACAAGAACCTTCCAGAAGATTTGCACGACCGTATCTGGGAGGAAAAACAAAAACATACTCACTCAGTAATAAAAGAGTCCGTACATCCATTTAGTCATGAACCCATACAAAATGCTCTCCAATGGCTAAAAGAGAATGGGTACACAGTTTATTGTGCCTCTAATTCTATACGATCAAGCATAAAACTGATGCTATTAAGAGCTGGCTATATGGAGTACATAGATAGGTTTTTCTCTAACCAAGATGTCAAGCTTCCAAAGCCTCATTCAGAAATCTATCTTAGATGCATGATTGAGGCTGGCGTCAATCCTCAAGAATGTTTGATAGTTGAAGACTCCCATATAGGCAGGGAAGCGGCAACAAAGTCTGGGGCTAATCTTCTTGGTGTTAAAAATACAAAAGATGTAAACCTAACAAATATAACAGAAGCCATTAAAAAGGCGGATAAGAAATATGAGAAGCCAACAACCAAATGGCAAGGAGGAAAAATGAAGGTTTTAATTCCAATGGCAGGTGCAGGTTCTAGATTTGAGAAGGCTGGATACACTTTTCCTAAGCCGCTTATCGAAGTAAACGGCAAGCCAATGATTCAGCTTGTTGTAGAAAATCTGAATGTAGAAGCGGAATACGTATTCATTGTTCAAAAAGAACATTATGACAAATACAATTTGCAATATTTACTTAATCTAATTTCCCCAGACTGTAAAATTGTTCAGGTGGACGGCATTACAGAGGGTGCAGCTTGTACTACTTTGTTAGCAAAAGAATATATTGACAACGATGACGCATTGCTTATAGCGAACTCTGACCAGTTTATAGATTGGAACAGTAACGAATTTTTATATTCAATGCAGGCTGGCGAAGTAGACGCTGGGATATTGACTTTTGAGTCCGTTCATCCTAAGTGGAGCTTTGCTAGACTTGACGGAGAAGGATTAGTGTGCGAAGTTGCCGAGAAAAAACCTATTAGTAATAAGGCTACTGTTGGTGTCTACTATTGGAAACAAGGTAGTGACTATGTTAAGTATGCAGAAGAGATGATAGAAAAAAACAAACGAGTTAATAATGAATTTTATGTATGCCCCGTATTTAACGAAGCTATAGATGATGGATTACGTATCAAAACATTTGATATAGATAAGATGTGGGGTCTTGGAACACCGGAAGATTTGGAGGTATTTTTAAATGAGTCTTAAAGTTTTTGTTGGGTGGGATAGTAGGGAGCAAGCTGCTTACGAGGTTTGCGTAACATCACTAAAGAAACATTCGTCACAAGAAATAGATATTTACCCCATCGTTCGAGATGTTCTAACCCATACGGGAGATTATTATAGACCACAGCCAGAAGCCGGGTCTGTAGAATTTACCTATACTAGATTTTTGACCCCTTATTTAGCCGAACATAAGGGATGGGCTTTGTTTATAGATTGTGACTTCTTGTTTACAAAAGATGTCGCAGAATTGTTTGCCATGGCAGATGACAAGTATGCACTAATGTGCGTAAAGCATGATTATGTTCCTAAAAACGCAGTTAAAATGGACGGTCAAAAACAGGTTACATACCCTCGAAAGAATTGGTCTAGCTGTATTCTTTGGAACTGTGAGCATCCTTCAAACAAAGCCCTTACAAAAGATGTTGTAAGTTCAGAATCAGGAGCCTATTTGCATAGGTTTCAGTTTCTTAAAGACGAAGAGATTGGCGAACTTCCTCTAGAATGGAACTGGCTTGAAGGAGAATATGAAAAACCAGAGACTCCACCAGCCGTAATTCACTTCACCAATGGAGGGCCTTGGTTTGATAATTGGCAAGATGTAGATTATGCAGACTTATGGAGAAGTTACCGATAAGATGAAAGTTGCAATCTGTTACACAAAAGAAAAAGTAGATATTTTGTCGGATTCCTTTGCGGAAGGAGTCAAGTTATTAGGAGACTCTGTATTAGAAATTAGAAATAAGAATGACTTAGGGAAGCTGGAAGATTGTGACGTATCTTTTCAAGTTGGCGAAGCGACTAGATATGAACTTCTGTGCTTTCACTCAGACCCAGAAGGAATGGCAGAAACTGGCTATATGCGGGTTATGATTAAAAACAAGCAGATAGAGACTAACAAAAGAAGGTTCGTGCTTGACTGTGGAATACTAAATGACAACAGAACAAAGGATATGGATTCTAGATATTTCTCCGTTGGTATGGATGGAATAAAAGGGAATGCAAAGTTCTTTAACAAAAACAGCCCAAGAGATAGATGGGAAAAGAGACAACTAAGGGTTAAAGAATGGAGAAGCGGAGGAGAAAACATTTTAATCATTGGGCAGACTCATTATGGCGCTGGGCTTGTTCATGTGGGAACAGAAAGCGACCCAATGGCCAATCTGTGGACAGACCCCACGGACTACTACCAAAGTTTAGTTAAGAGAATTAGGGAATATACAGATAGACCTATTGTATTCAGGACACATCCAATAGGGGATAAAGAAATTAGAAACAGAATAAGACCTCCTGAAGGCGTAGAAAATGTAACTGTTACAGACGCTACGGAAGTCCCGATTAAGCAAGATTTAAAAGATGCCCACTGCGTAGTGACAAGAACTTCTAATGGCGCTGTCGATGCTGTTTTTAATGGGGTGCCGACAATAACAGAAGACCCAATCTGTTTAGCTTATGAAGTTTCGGGCCATAGTATAAAAGAAATTAAACATCCAATTAAACCAAACAGAAATCAATGGCTTTACGACATGTCTTACGCAGAATGGTCTTTGAGCGAAATGAAACAAGGATTGCTGTGGAAACATATAAGGAACAATATTGATGAAAAGAATTAATGATGTATGGTGCGTGCCTGATGGCGACGAACTAATAACTAGAAAAATATTAGAAAGCAGAAAACCAAACTCTGATCCTACCCACATAGATTTATACTATGAAAGACGGGTGCGAGAAGCTGCCTTAAGTAGGGTGACCAACTTTGGAACTTTTGTAGACGCAGGGGCTAATGTCGGCATATGGAGCAGACCGATGTCTAGCCTGTTTAAAAAGGTAGAAGCTTTTGAACCCGCAGAAAAAAATAGAGAGTGCCTACTAACAAACCTTGGAGAAATAGATAATGTAGAAATATTTCATCATGGACTAGGAGACTCAAACTGTGAGGGGAATTTGTATTTAGGCGTAAAAAACTGCGGCGACTGTAAGATAGTTTACAGAAAGTCAATAAAAGGTGTTCCATTTACTGAGGAAGATGTTGTCAAAGTCAGAACGCTAGACTCTCATAACTTCCACGAAGTTGGATTAATTAAAATTGACACTCAAGGACATGAGCTTCGCATCATTAAAGGTGCAATTGAAACAATTAAAAAGCATAAGCCTGTTGTTGTTTTTGAAATAGACCAAGACAAAGACCAGTGTTGTGAGATATTGGAATCTCTTGGTGCAGAACGAGTTTCGGTATCCTCAAAATGTCTCATGATTTACGCCTTTTAGGAATAACTGATGAAAATTTTATATGTAACCACATTCAACCAGAGGCTATACGATGCCACTGGAAAAAATATGATTGAGTCTTTTGTTCGATACAAGACAGAAGGCGACCTTCTTATTGCCTATGAGGATGGACTTGATAAGGTTATACCGCACCATAGGAAATTTATCTTTCACAACTTGGAAACAGACAAGTTTCTATCTTCTTGGCTAAAAGATAATGAAGATATCATACCTACTGATCTTGGCGGTACCTTTGAGGGTGAATACCAAGGAAGGGCTAAGTTTAACCAAAGAGCTTCGCAGTGGTTCAGAAAAATAGTAGCACTCAATAGGGCTATGGATTTAAAAGAGTATGATGCAATTGTGTTTCTTGATTCCGACACTACGATAAACAAAAATCTCACAGCCTCAAAAATAGAAGAAATCTTTGATGGACAATCTATGTTCTACCATCTTGGGCCGTACAGAAAAGAATCAGGGACAGGAATAGAATCTGGAATTATTGGATTCAATCTGGAAAAACTAGGTGGCATTTTGTTGGCTTGCGTCATCAATAAATTTAGAAGTGGTGATTTTAAGAAATATATTAGATGGGATGACGGGTACATCTTCAGAATGGTAGTAGAAGAAAATACTCAAATACCCGCAAGAGATCTGGTTGATGTTAGAGAAAATGATGTCGTCGAACATGGGCCATTTGCGGAATTCATAGTGCATAAAAAAGGAGTTCACTGGAAGAAGCATGGCATGCCTTCCATGAAGGGGGCTAAAAATCCACGATAGAATGGCGGTATCTCCTCCTAAAACAATTATTACTCAGCACGAAAGAAGTAAGGTTGTTGGAAAAGCATTTGCTGAAGGGTGTGGCGGAGGAATTATACAAAGTTTTAAACTTCAGGAGCTAGCAAAGAGAAATATTATTGTTCCTCGGGTGGCTAGTTATGGAATCCTAAGAGGCGGCGGAGAAGCAATGAGAGCCGCTAAAGACTACTGGCATATAGACCACGGATATTTTTTGAGGTCAACAAGCCCCGAGTCTTATGACGGATACTACAGAATAACACATAATCATTTGTGGAATGATGGTCTGGAAAAATGTTCTTCAGACAGGATTGATAGTTTTAATATAAAACTTAAGGATTGGAGAAAGACCGGAGACCATGTAGTAGTAGTTCCGCCATCCAAATACATGGCTGATTATTTTGATATGCATGATTGGCTAAGAGACACTATAAATGACATTAAAAAATACACAGACAGAAAGATAGTTATATCTATAAAAAATGAATCTCCTTTAGAAAGAGTTCTTCCAAACGCTTGGGCTTTAGTCACAGACCATTCAAACGCAGGAATAACATCTTTAATAGAGGGGATACCAACAATTTTTACAAATCCTTCCAGAAAGTTAGGAAGTATAGAAGAGATAGAAAATCCTCCTATGGATCGCTCCTTTTTTAAAGGCTTAGCATACCAACAGTGGACTTTAGAAGAAATGAGATCAGGTGAAGCATGGAATTACATGGAAGATACGAAACGTTAATAAACGAAATCGCCCAAAGACAGCCAAAAACCATATTGGAAGTTGGAACCCATATGGGTAATAGCGCAATAGCTATGGTCAATAAGGCTAGAGAATATAATGATGATGTTTTTTACTACGGCTTTGACATTTTTGACTGGGCAAACAAAGATTTTATGAAGCAGGAGTTCAATGGAAAAGTTCCACCAACACTCAGCCTTGTTCGTAAAAGATTAAAAAAAGAAAACATTCCCCATAAGCTTACCATTGGAAACACAACGAACACGCTACCAAAGTTTTCTCCAGACAGGTACATAGACTTTGTGTTTATAGATGGTGGTCATTCATTAGAAACCATAGAAAGCGACTGGAACAACATAAAGTATTTTATGGATGACGAGACCGTGGTCATTTTTGATGATTATTATGAAAATAGGTCAGACGTTGGATGTAAAAACTTAATAGACAAGTTAGAACAAGAAAGCGATTACAAAGTCAAAAGACTTGACCCCTTAGAAATAGTAGAAAAAAATAACATACACTTGAGATTGGCAAAAGTAACGAGAAAATGAAATTTTTATTCCCTACAAAAGAATCAAAATACTTCGATGCGATATTTAAGTGTCTAAAAGAAGGTTTAGAAAACCAAGGTCACTCAATAAAAAGAGTTTTAAGAAAAGATTTGACTGAAAATCTAATCAAAGATTTTGACTTTACTTTACTCTTCACTATTACTTCTGATATAGAACTTAAAAAAGTACTTAATGCTGGTTCTAATTATATATATTTAGATAAGGGTTACGCACGTAACACAAGACTGAAAAACCCAGAAGCATTTTTGAGGTTCAGCCCAAACGCTTGGCAGCCATTGAAGTATCTTGACGAATTTTCAAACCTTGAAGACAGATGGTCTTATGCTCGCAAGCAGACGGTAAGAAAGTATTTTGTTCCAAATCCCAACTGGCCAATTTATGAGGAAGGGCTGTCACAGCTTACAGGTAAGCAAGATATCTTGGCATACAAACGAAAATTTGGCCCCGCCATACGTTCGCAACCTCGTGATATTATCCATTATGAAACGCTAGAGCCTCGCCCAACAGAAAAAGAAAATCAAGGGTCGTATATATTATTTGCTGGTAGCTCAGCTAAATATCATATGTTTATGGGGCTTGAAGATCCAGAGACGTATACCAAAAATATAATTTCCGAACTTAGAAAATACACAAATAGACCTGTCATATATAGACCTAAACCCACATGGAGTGGAAGACAACCCATACCACAGACCATTTATATGGGCAGTAGCGATGTAAAATACCACCAGCTTATGAATCACAATATACATTCTGTAATCACGCACACAAGCAATGCGGCTTTAGAGGCTAACTTCTACGGAATACCCACGTTGGTTTTGGGCGATTCTATAGCTAAACCAGTATCTAGCACCGAACTAAAAGATATAGAAAACATATACATGCCAACTTTAGAAGAGAAGGAGTCTCTAGGCAGATCTTTTTCTTATTTTCAGTATCAGATGAGAGAAATTTCCACAGGTCTTCCTTGGAAAAAATTAAAACATATTTTAGAAGGAGAACTCGATGGGTCATAAAACTTTAACTGGAGCGGTTCAAGGTAAATTTTGGGGTACAACTAGATGTTTCTTTGAAAATTCTACTAGTGAAGTACACTACATCGAAGCAGAAAAGGACGGATATTGCTCCAGACACCATCATAAAAACAAATGGAACAGATTTATCGTGCTTGAGGGGTCTTTGAAGGTTATTATATATAAGCAGGATAGCGAAGATGAGACAGTGCTAACAAGCGGAATGTTCTCAGATGTTCCTCCCGGAATAGATCACAGGTTTGAAGCTTTAGAAGACACAAAGGCTTTAGAAGTATATTGGATTGATGGATTAGACCCTCAAGATATAGTGAGAAAAGATAGTGGTGGCTCTGGAAAACTTACAGATAAATAAACCAGTTCTTTTAATAGGTTCTGGCCCAGCTATAGACGAATACCTGACTCCAGAAATAACTGAACGGTATTTTACTGTGTGTACGGGAAGAGCCATATATGCGTTAGAGCATGTTGATGTGGTGACCTGTTTAGACTTGGTTAGATTTATACATAACATATCAAACTTTTCAGATAGATGGGATCACTTCCTCGTTCCTCATTGTTTAACCACTAGGTTCTGGACAGGAAGCAAATCTGGAATAATAGAGATTACAAACTCCAAACCGGTCTACACATTTAATACTGGGTCTAGAAGTCCAAGCTCTACAAAAGATTGGTCGGAAGCTCAATACATATATAAAAAAAGCCCAAAGAACTCAAATATGTTAGCTCATATGACTCAGTTTGAAGGCCATAAAAAAACAATGGGTGTTAACGAAGGATGTACAATACTACATCCTCACGTAGCATATGAAAATGTAGTCAAGGTACTGCCCGAAGAAAAGAAAAACAAAATAGAAGTTTTCCTAAGAGAAGATGTAGACCTAACACATTGCCCGATAGACAAGTTCTTGTTAAAGGACAACACTCTTAGAAATCACTGTAGTTGCCTACATTTCCTTATAAACTGGCTCTGGCTAAAAGGAATAAGGAATATTCACACCGTAGGAATAACCAGAGAATATGAGGGATGGGGAAACACTAGACAGCTATTTGATTTCTATGGAATTAATTTTAATATGATGGAAGATTTTGGTGGAGAAATAAAGTTATGATATTAATATCACACAGAGGAAACGTAAAAGGCCCTATTGATCATTTGGAAAATACCGAGGTCTACATTCAAAAAGCAAGAGAAAAATATTTTGTTGAGATTGATGTTTGGAAAATAAAAGATAACTGGATGTTGGGCCATGACAAACCAGAAAACCCGACAAGTGAAGACTTTATTAGTCAAAATCGTCTTTTATTACACGCAAAGAACTTAGACGCTTTTAAAGCTATGTTAGAATTAGGTCTGCATTGCTTTTGGCATCAAGACGATTCTTATGCTTTAACAAGTAGAGGGCTGATTGTGGGTTATCCGGGATTTGCCGCTGGAAAAGAAGTCATTTGTATGAAGCCAGAACTGCTTTCAATGGACACGATTGCAGATAGCTACGCTATTTGTTCGGACTATATCGGACTGTATAACAGTGCTGAATAAAGACGTAACCTTAGTTCTACAAGGGCCAACTGTTAGCTTGTCCGGCAAGCTAGGAGCAGCTTTTAAAAATATAAAGAACTATCAAAAATATGTATCTAAAATAGTAGTATCGACTTGGAGTCATTACGACGTAAAGCCTTCAAGCTCTATGCTTAAAAAATATAATATTGGATACATAGAAGACAGCATTGAACAATATACTGATTACTACAATGATGCAAACATTGCATATCAATGTATTAGTTCTCTGAATGGTATGGATTTAGTAGATACCAAATACGTAATCAAAGCTAGATGCGATGAAAAGTATACAGATCTTTCAAAGTTTATAGAGGTTATGAAAGCCTCGCCTGATAAATTGACAACCAACAACTTTCTATTTGTGAATGATGACTGGCTACAATTTCACCCCTCTGACCATGTTATGGGGGGAACGACAGACAATATGAAAGGCATGTTTGAAACAGCTACTGCAACCTGCCAAAAAAACGGCAAAAAAAGCAGGCTTACAGGAAAAGATATGGGAATTGCAGACTACAGAAATGGCATGCTTGATAACAGTCTCATACCACCCGAAACTCTTCTCCTGCTTTCCTTTCTAAAACATAAAAATGTTTCAATAGACTGTTCAAAGTCTATAGACATTATGAAAGAGCATTGCGAACTAGTAGAGCTTAAGGATATGGGAAAATTTCTTTGTCATCTAGCTTGTGTGCCATACACTAACTATGATGTGGTATTAAACAAAACGCCAAGCATTACTTCTTTGGAGGAATTATGAAAATTTTAGTCACCGGTGGCGGCGGATATGTAGGAAATGTTTTATGTCGTCAGTTACTAGACAAAGGATATAAAGTTAAATGTCTAGACAATTTTAACAAGGGTCAATGTGATGGAATTATACCATTAGCTACTAATCCAAATTTTGAATTTGTATACGGAGATGTTACTGTTTCGACCCAAATAAACGAAGCCGTTAAAGGGTGCGATGCTATTATTCACTTGGCGGCTATTGTTGGCTTTCCTGATTGTGCGGCCCAGCCAGCTTTGGCAGAGGTTGTTAATGTTAGTGGAACAATGAATGTTATCAATGCTAGAAACCTCCATAACCAAAAAATACCAATTGTTTATGCTTCCACAGGTAGCGTCTATGGCAAGGTCGAAGGTGTATGTACCGAAGATTCTCCACTCAATGCGGTTTCTGAATACGGATTAAATAAACTGGTTGCAGAAAAAATGATGCGAGAAGAAGAAAATACTGTATCTTTTCGTTTCGCTACTGGCTTTGGTGTCAGCCCATCAATGCGGGTGAACCTGCTCGTAAACGATTTTGTTTACCAAGCAATCACAAATAAGATTCTTACTATTTTCCAAGCTGATTTTAGACGTACATTTATTCATGTTAGAGACATGTCTAAAGCTTTTATCATGGGTTTTGAAAATATGGGTAATTGGAGCCAAAAAGTATATAACTGCGGTGCCAACCATTTGAACTGGACAAAGCGTGAATTAGCGGAATATGTTAAAAAACACACAGGTTGTTTTGTACATTATGAAGAAATTGGCGAAGATGCTGACCAAAGAGACTACAAAGTGAGTTATGATAGTCTAGAAGCCGAAGGGTTTTCGTGCGACGTTGACATGAAGACCGGCATACAAGAGTTAATTAAAGTAGCACCCATTTTACAAATTAGGCATCAATACGCATGATTGATTTAGAAGGTTCAAAAGTTTTAGTAACCGGAGGTTTTGGGTTTTTTGGTAGGGGCATTTGTAAAGCCTTGCAGACAAGAAACGCAGAGGCTGTACCTGTAGGATCTCAAGAAGCAAACTTATTAGACTTAGAGTCTTTTATGCAGCTTTTAGATTCTATTAGACCTGACTACTGTATTCATGCAGCAGGTTATAATGGTGGTATTGAGTTTAACAGGATGTATCCCGCAGATATACTGTACACTAATACTATGATGGGTCTTAACCTTCATCATGGATGTGAATATTTAGGAGTTAAAAAAGTCCTATCTATAATGACCTCTTGTGCTTATCCTGATACGGGAATGGAAGTTCTAAAAGAAGGAGACTTCTGGAACGGTCTTCCGAACAAAACTATTAGAGCGCACGGTATAGCCAAAAGAATTCTTCAAACATCAGCAGAAGCTTACGGTGAACAGTACGACTTGAAATCAGTTACTGCTTGTGTTACGAATCTTTATGGGCCTCACGACACCTTTAATTTGGTTAGAACAAAGGTTGTAGGAGCATTGATTCGCAAATTTGTGGAAGCTCATTTAGAAGGGGGAGATTCTGTGGAGTGTTGGGGTACCGGCGATCCAATGAGAGAATTCATGTATGTTGACGATGCTGGCGAAGCAATCGTGCAGGCGTTGGAAAAATACGAAGATAACTCTCTGCCTCTTAACATCGGGACTGGTAAAGACATAAGCATTAAACAGCTTGTAGAACACATCGTAGAAGCTGTCGGTTATGAAGGAGAAGTTGATTGGAACACCGACAAGCCAGATGGGCAAATGAAAAAGCTATTAGATGTCTCTAGAATGAAGTCTATAATTGATATCTCTCCGATGTCAGTTAAAGATGGTATAGAGAAAACAGTAAACTGGTACAGTAGTAATAAAGAAAAAGCAGATGCCAAAAGTTAAAAAGGTTGGCGTGGTTGTAGATGATTTAAGCGCAAGCCAATTATCATATCACATCATAAAGAACATCAATGACCACGTAGAAGAGTCCGATACGGATTTTGTTGCGTTCTTCCAGAACTCGACAGCAAGTATGCTTCCTATGCATTTTTCTTCCATGTGTATTAATGAAGTATGGAATTTCGATGGAGTGGCAATAGCAACATCTGTCTCCACTGTCCTATCTATTTCTAAAACATTCTCACCCAAACAAAAATATTTTTATGTATGGGACTTAGAGTGGTGTAGAGCTAAAGGACGGGAATTTGAATATATTATCCAAGCTTTTAATAAGGATGATATAAAGTTGATAGCAAGAAGCGAAGATTATGCAAAAGCAATAAAGAATTATTGTAATAAAGACGTAGTAGGAGTAGTAGACAATTTTAACATCAAACAGTTAATGGACATAATTAATCATGAGTAGTCAATTTTTAGAAAAATATAGAGAGTACATCATACAGCAGTACACAAAAGAAAAGAAAAGTACTTACGAGATAGCGCAAGATATCGGTACTTATCCAAACAAGATTCGAAGAACATTAAACACTCTTGGTGTTGATCTTCGAGACAGAAGTACCGCACAAACCGTAGCAATTGAATCGGGACGACACGAACATCCAACCCGAGGAAAGAAACGGACTGAAGCAGAAAAGATTGCTATCAGTGATGGGATGTCAAACTTTTGGGAAAACATGGAAGAGGACGAACGAGAACGACGTTCACAGATTTCTAAAGAGCAATGGGCATCAATGAGCGAAGAAGACAAAGCAAACCTGAGAAAACTCGCCGCCGACGCCGTTCGTAAGGCTGGTAAAGAAGGGTCAAAAATTGAGAAATTTGTTTATAAAGGCTTGACTGAGGCTGGACGAGAGGTTATATTTCATAAGAAGGGTTTGGTTCCTAATGACAAAATGGAAGTTGACTTATTCGTTCCGGGTTTGAATACGGCTATCGAAATTGATGGCCCTGCTCACTTTTTACCTATTTGGGGTGAAGCAACCCTACAAAAGCACATTCGTTCTGACGCGCAAAAGTCCGGTTTACTTATCAATAGAGGCTTTGTCATTGTTCGTGTCAAAAACCTAGTCAAAAATATTTCCAACAAACGAATGAGAGATATTCTTACTCAAATTTCCGCAGAATTGGATAAAATTGAAGAAAAATTCCCACCTTTAACAAAAAGACTTATTGAAATCGAAGCATGATAGATTATAATACAAAGACCGTTAGTGAGCTTAAAGAGGTTCTGTCTGCACATAACCGTGCTATACCGACAGGAGCTAAGAAGGCAGATTTGATAAAATTAGTTGAGGAAATTATGACAGATAACACATTGTTTGATGAGATGTTTGAAGAAGAGGTCGCGGTAGAAACGGCCACGGACACCGAAGAAGAGCTGACTCCCGAAATTGGTTCTGTAGAATGGAACGACTATGTTATGAGTCATTTCTATAAGAATGAACTAATAGACGGAAACCCAATTTGTGCTGGACTTAGACGAGTCGCAGAGCTTTTGTTGGGTGATGTTGTAGAGTCTGGGCCAACTGAAGTGTTCCCTGCTACTGATAATAATGGGCCGGGAAGAGCTACCGTAGTTTATCAGGTTGTTTTTAACTGGATGAATTCTGGCATGTTTAAAACCTATAGAGAGGTAGCAGACGTTTGGCATGGGAATACAGACGACTTATTCTGCGCTCATCCAGTAGCTACCGCAAGCACTAGAGCAGAAGGAAGAGCTTTACGTAAAGCGTTAAAGATTAGATGTCTCGCCGCTGAAGAGTTAGCTAAGAAAGACATTGTGGAAATTGTTCAGCAAACAGTAGCTGTGGTTTCCAACGATGCTAGAATTAGTCAGCAACAAATTCAATTCATTGACACCAAATGTAAACAGCTTGATATTAGTGTAACAAATTTTATCAATATGGGTGAAAACAATTATAATAGCATCAATGATGTAGACAAAAATTGTGCTAAACTGATGATTAAACATTTAAATGGTTATCAGAATGGCGAAACAGATATTCCAGAATCAATTATAGGTTATAAGAATTGGAGAACTAACTAATGAAAGTTAATTATCAAACAGGAAGTGGAAAAATCAGCGTAGAGCTTGTGGGAGAAACACAAGTTGAAATCTTTGAGCAGCTTGCTCATTTTCAAGAGATTTTTGACGAGTCCGTTTGTGGAAAATGTGGATCAGAGAATTTGCGTTTCCAAGTCCGTAACGTAGAAGATAACCTCTACTACGAGTTGAGATGTCTTGACTGTGGTGCGAAGTTAGCGTTTGGAACCATGAAGCAAGGTGGACGTTTGTTCCCTCGCCGAAAGGATAAGGAAGGAAACTGGCTAAACGACCGTGGGTGGGTTAAATGGAACGCCGACACACAAAAGGAAGAATAGCCTTAGGACAAAAGAAAACCCCCGACCATACGGTTGGGGGTTTTTTTATGTACCTTGTGAATTATAAGTATTCTAGTTCTACATATAACCCGTAAAGAGTTTTGCTACCAACGCTGTCTGGAGATGCTGTAATTCCAACATACCAGTCGTGCTGAGTGTATTGACCCGTATTTGAGGAGCCATCACCAGCAAAAATACCACTTGGGCCGGGAGATTTAGCTAAAGGAACAAAGATTCCACTACCTCCTACGGTGTTAGTACCTGCTGGAAGCCTGCTGCTTGGATTAGGAGCGCCTGTAAGCGTTCCTTGAGCGTCAGTTCCCGTATGGGTTGATCCACCCCACCACAGAGTGTCTCCGGAGCCTTCTACGCTATAAGAAGAAGAAGGATGAAGAATTTCTGCAACCCTAGTGATAACACCACTAGCTGGGTGATCTTTGTTTGTTCTATCAAATATCTTTAGTTTTACGTTTTGTGTTCTTACCGTGGTGCTATTTGTAAATCTAATATTTGCTGTAGCTTTGCTGTTTGGAATGTATTTCAAGCCAGTAGCAGGAACTACACCGGGTGCGTATGCTAAACTATCTGAGTAATATTTTACATTATTTGCAGCTCCACCTTGAACAGTACCGTTTCCGTCTGTAATAAAGGTGGTATCTTGCCATTTATTAATTTCTACTGACGCACCAAAAGAACCGCCAAAAAATCCTAAACCAGATCCCGACAGGTGGTTCACAACTGTGTCACCAGCATAAAAACTTATTGAAGCCATGTTTTTTCTCTCCTTTGGAGGTTATCTACTATAGTATTATACACCATTATTCAAAAAAGCCTTTTGTTTTACGCTTCTTTCCATAAGGGAACAATTTGTTTAATTTACTTTGTCTTTCCCTGCATCCGCAGTCTTTATCCATAGCATCAAATGCTGTGTCCACTACAGCTTTTATCCCTGTAGCTTTTGTGAATTTAGAAACAGTGTCCCCTAATCCTCTTGATTTTTTAGGAATGTCAGGGTCTCCCATGAAATAATCACGTTCTAACACCTCTTGTTCTAATTCTTTCTCTTGTATTTGTTTCTTTGTGCCTTCTTTCATACTAGTTACATATAAGTCTTGAAGAGGACCTCGTCCTTCTTCCCACATGTTATAGTAATCTTCCCTCTTTTGACACAGTTGAAAAAGATCTTCTGTCTTCCAGCATTTATGCCGGTCACAATAAAACCCTTCCCCATTCTTTGGGAAGTTGCAAGCACAGGCTGTTTTTCCTGTATTGACAACAACCTCTTCTGTATGACTTAGTTCACCATCCGCCCCAAAAAAGCCCTTGCTTTTATGAGTAGGAGGCTTACTTCCGCCAGAACTCGTCCATCTTTTATTACATCCATTACAAGCCATTCTTGTTTTCCTTATTATTCCGGGTAAGTAGTGTCTAGATCTGGACCCCCTTCAAGGTGACGATCAGCACTTCCTTCATGTACATCTATTCTTAACAAACCTTGAGCTGGAAATCCAGTCCTTCTACTTAGGTCAAATATTTCTTCAGTATATGGTCCATATCCTCTAGTACAATGACTTCCATTTTTCTCATCGTGTCCACAATCAGCATCTATAATAGGTAGATAATGATTGCATATGTTATCAGGAAAAGTAAATAGCCAATGTAACATCGTTGGAGTACTTGAGTCTCCTTGATGACAATCGTCTAATGGTAATTCTTGTCCAACTCTTATTCTAAACTTTCCTCCGTGTCTACTCCACTTAGAACCAAAATATGGCCCATAATTTTCCTTGTCATCTGGTGTTGGGGTCGTGTATTGTTCTCCATTATATATATTCTTAGGAGATCCCAACATTACTTCATGCCCCATTTTTACTAAAGGTAATGCTCCCTTAGTTTTAGCCTGAAGGTCTGCTGTTGTAAGAGGGTCAAAAGCTGTAGCTTTTTCTTGACAATGCCCGGGTTCTGTTTGTTTTCCATCATCGTCTAGGATAGCAGGATAATGTGTACAGAATGGGCTTATTTTACATCCATGGTCATCTAGCTTATCACATTCCGATTGATGCGTGCATCCAACGTAATCCACCCAATAGCAATGATTAGTATATTTGTTAGCATTACACTCATCTACAGTGATGTCAAAAACCTCACCATTTACATCTATTGTGTGTGAACAAGTTGCATTATCAACAAAATTGCTAGTACGATTTAACGCTCCCCCTGCAACGTCCGACCTGTTCTCGGCGACAATGATTATTGATTTTTTGTCGTCGGGAAGTAGTTGTACAACATGCTCACCATCAAAAGAAGACCTTGGACAAATTTCTTCTTCGTCTCTCCACTTTCTAAGAATTGTTCCGCTATCGTTACATTGTTTCTTAGTAAGATTGTTATTTTCTTTCCAAACAGGCTTAGATGCGGAGGTGTCTTTTTCTAGGCATGTTTCAAGCAAGCCAAAACAATCACCGCAATCATTAACATCACAAGTATCTTTTCCTATTAGCCTATCAAGCTCGCATAAAGGAGGACATCCGCTAACAATAGTCTCTGTGTCAGTTACGTCATAAGTCCAGACACCACCCAAAGATTCTTCACAAAGGACTTGATCAATCATGCTCATGTCCATACCTTCTGGTAGGTCTGGGACTACTTGCATGTATGGGTTTGCTCCACCTGAAGTTTTCTGAACCCCGGGAACATCTTCACATGTAGCAGTCACTGATTGACCACCACTTAATATAATCTTTTCTCCATCAGAGAGGTCATGCTCTTCAAATGTTGTGATTTTTGTATATAAGAATTTTGGTCTCCACCACGCTGTTTTAATCCATGTTGTGTCATCCCTTGCAACATCACAAGCAGCCTCATCAGTTCCGGTGATGGTTATTATGTGTCCGGGAACGAATTCCGGACTGCCATCATCTTCTTTTTCTGTTTTTAATTCACATCTACCAACAGCTTCACAAGCTGCTTGATCTTCATAATTAGTATTAGTACAGAACGAAGCTTCTCTATCGTATATGTTTTCTACTTTTTCAATACTTAAAGACATATTGAAAGTATTATGATAAATATGAGCTGGTTTTGTGGTGTCATCATCTAGATAGTTTGTTTCTATCTTGGGTATATCTGATAAAAATACAGCCCTATTCGGATCATCTATGTTAGAAAGAGTGGGTAGGAAGCCGACTCTAGTATCGCGGACAAAATAGCGACCTATTGATTCAAGCTGCGAGCTATCGGCTATGGCTGAAGGCACCCTACTATTAGATTGATGTCCCACCGGCCATAAGCCGTCTCCATAAGGCCAAGGTTCGTTAGTCCTACTACTGCTTACTGGTCTGCCGCCGCCTCTATATAGATCTTGTTCCAACAAATTAGCCCTACTAAATAGCATGCTCGGGTTTTTGACATATATTTCCATATACTCACTAAGCTTGGTAGGCAAACCATACTCAGGAGAGTTTTTATCTATATTAACACCCCATCTTGTTTTTCCATCAGGAATAGATGCTGTAAGACTTGTTTTCATCCGCGACCGGCTGTCGGTCGAAGGGTTTCTACTTAACTTGTCCCTTGTTGTGCCGGGATATGTTCCTGTTTCGGCTTCATTTCTATCAGCCATCCCAATACTAACTACTGTTCCTCCGGCCCACCCACAAGCTTTCTGGCTATTCTTTCTAACAACAAGTCTTCCTGCGACCCCACCAAAACCATCATCAACCACGTCAGCATGCACAACCTCAAATACTTCTGGCGTCTTGCCACCTAAGGAGTTTATCCATTTACCGTTTGGTATTTGAGAACCCGGTATTCCCAGTGTATCTACCATTCCGCTAAGATCCGAAGCAGAAGCACAACTAACATAATTATGAGGCCCGCCTTTCAAATCGCGACGAGTCGGACCTCTTTCTCCTTGAAGCGTGGGATTAAACCCACAACATTCCGTACATGGTAATTGAGCGTCACAGTCTAGTCCGGGAGTTGATATTACACCGTTCCAATTTGCGCAATCGTGATAATAAGGATAAGGATCGTAGGGGTCTGTCCATCCCATCCCATCACAAAAATCCTTACCTATTTGTGTTTCACTATTACATTCTTTGGGGTTTCTCCACTCTTTTTCACTAGTAGAACCGGCTTGCAGCGGGACGCATTCTTCTCTTTCGTCAGCCTTTACCATTACCCCACTGCAAAAACCTTCTCCTCCAAAACCATAACATTCTGGATCTATCTCCTTGCCAACGCATTCACCATACGATAGGCCCTTCTCATAACAGTATTTTGTATCTGTATTTTGGGGATGTTCCTCAAGAGTTGGAGGATCACCTTTATAATCACAATCGAATTCTACTGTTGTTCCCTCTTTTGGACCATCTGGCCATGTGTAATCAGCACGAACTGGAAACTTACAATACTCATCTGTTTCTCGTTCTATCGTCAGGTCGCCATCAGCGTCTTTGTCATGCCATCTGAAGGTACAATAACCCTTACTAAAATACTGATCGGTAGTATTGATGCCAACTTTGTAAGTCCCATCGTCATCTATAGTCCCATCTCGCGTTGCGGGAAGTTCAAACATATTAGGACATGGTGGCCTGTAACCCTCCATGACACCCAGAGGCTTGCATGTTGTGTAACTACAATGAGTTACTTCTAAAAACATATTTAGCTGATTGTTTCTATAATGATCTCCTGTAAGCATTGTGGCTTTGGAAGTATACATTTGAAATTCTCCACCACAACCCATTTTCAATCTCATTAAATGGGCGTCATGTTGTGGTGTAGGAACGGGAGGTTCTTTGAAGCCGTTCCAGTTATTTGTAGCGCAATCGCCACAGTTACTGTCCATATCCATATTGCCAGCAGCGCTTCCGGGTTGCCATTTATTAACTTGTACCCAGTATCCGTTACAATCAGTTGGGCCGGTGCCTTCACAAGAAGTCTTATCAGTACAGTTGTTAAAGTCACTGCTTCCTCCAGTGCATTTTGAAAATCTACACTTGTCTGGAGTACTATAATGCTCACAAGACATGCCGCCAACAAAGGCGTCGTATTTGAAACCAAGATCGCCGTGGCTATTTAGTTCTTTCTTTCTAGGGCTATCTCCCATCATTGGTTCCCAATTGGAAACCCAATGAGAACCGTTGTAGTCCATACGTACAGTTCTAGGACTCATTCCATGGCAACCATCTTTGTAGTCTGATTTATTATATGCTGTCTCCGAGTGTCTGCCTCCCGTGTTATTTTTACCATATAAAGGTACAAAATCATAACAATCTGTGGTAGGCACCGCTCCCGTACTTGGCAATCCGCACCCATAGATCGGTACTGGATATCTGTTGTTTATTCTAGCTTTTTCATTTGTCCATACTTCAGTTTCCCCATCTTTCATCCAGTTACCTCTAGGGAAGCTGGGACATCCGACTGGCGGACCGTTTGGCTTTACTAAGTCCGGTTCACAGTCCATTGCTCTTCCATTTGGAAAACCAAAGCATGGCACGTCACCGCCACCACAAATACATTCTTGCCAACCTCCTGATTCTTCACATCTTGCATTTGATCCGCAGGTTGCGGTTGGCTCTCGCCAAGTTTCACCAGCGTCTTCACAGCTTGTCTTTGTTACGTAAGTGTCATCAGTGCAATAGCTGTTGTATTCAGAACAAGGATAAATTATTCCCGGATTTTCATTGCATGTCTCCTCTCCCATTCCTATAACATCTGACCATTCACAACCAGATGGTGTAGCCTCCCAATCTTTACCAGCGCCTGTACATGCTGCTTCTGTTCGATAAGTAGGATCAGAGCAATGGAGTGGCCCTTCAGCTAGACAGTCGGTTTGGTTCTTTAAGTCCTCACATACACTAACTGCGGCGTTAGGGTTACATTCTTGTCCATGTATTTCATACGCACATGAAACCCCACCAAGTGTTGCAGTGCAGCCGTCTCCCTTTTGACCCTCCGTATCCGCAAATTCCATTACCTGCTCTGATGTTGGATATTGCAAGTTTGCAATATCTGATACACTAGCATCCGGCCCCGGATCGCAATCACAATCACAACAGAAATCATTATAACTTTTACCGGATTCATTACCACCTGTAACCTTTTGGGCATGCTTTGTTACTTGGTCTGGCCATCTATCATCGTCAAACCTTAATGCGTTTCCACAATCAAAACATTTTTGACCACCGTTGGGACCAGCAAGAATACCCTCACCCTGACCTTTCATGCCGAGTTGGTAGTGACCACAATCACAACAGTATCTTCCGCCAACAGGATTTCCCCAGTAGTTTATAACATCATCGTGCATTTCGCCGGTGCATTGATTAATACCACAAGGTACTGTGGTTTCTAGTTTTCCTCTAATCCATTCCGCCTTACAGTTTTCTTGATCATCACCGCTATTGTCAGAACATTTGTCACCATCAGGGTTATGAAGAGTTGTGGCTATTTCACCAGTATTGAAAAAGTTATAAAGCTCTGTACTTCCACCTTGATCTCTATCACCAGTAACGGTTGCATAAAGTGTGGGAGGAAGGAAGTGGTCACAACATGCGGGGCAGGTTTCTTCGTTGTGCATCCACACATAGTAGTCTTGAGCTTTGCTTGATTTTGAGTCTTTCTTAAAAATGTCTGTCCAGCCAGTCCTATAAGCTAAAGCGTTAGCATCCCCTTCATAAGTGTACGGGTCGGCCATGTCACGAAGCGTCCACTCTCCCGTAAAAGCACATGCTGGATATGAGGTGGCACCACCAGTATTTTCTCCTATTAGCATCTTAAAGTCGTTCTCTCTCATCCAACTTAGTGGATAAAAGCATTCATCTCCACATTCTGCTTCCGAAGGTCCTGATAATGGGCGGTATTCAACACCGTTGCCAACAACTTCTATGCCGTCATAAGCCTTCCGCAGTCGTTCACATTCAGGCTTGGTCATTACAGACCATTTTTCGTCATAAGGAGGGTTGACTACCGCACAATTAACATGCTCAACACAAACGGGCTTACTGTCGAGACTTGTTCCGGGAGATTTTTCCTGAATTATTGGAAGACCGTTAGCTCCAGTAACTACCTCTACCTGAGCCGTTGGAACCGCAACTGGGCTTACAAATATAGATGCGCATATTCTTGGTCCGGCTTTTTCTTTATCACAGTCTGCATCGTCAATGGTTCCATCGGCTGGTTGGCCATCGCACGTATACAAGGCATACTCATCATCGTTTACAACTTTAGCCACAAAGAAATCGGCGGGAGGCGGCATCTTTCCCTTAATAATCATACCACTACAGTGTTTATTATCTTTGCCGTATGTATTGCCATCATTACAAGGACAAACAACAGCGGGATTTACATTCCTGTCACAGTCAGACTTTGGTGGACACTTCCTAGATACTTTGTCCTCCCATTGGGTTTCCATCCATTCCCCCATTGTCATCACGTTAGCTGCAAAGTTTCCTTGAACCCCATAAGTCCAAACGTGATCCCCATCAAGCAGTCCGTGCCTGTTACTTCTAACAATAATCGGGGTTGTATTAGAGGCGTATTCTATTGCTTTTGTTGTGTTCTGGGCTTTGCAGGCATTTACCACATAGCTTGGATTAGCAGCTTCTGGATATAGTCCTGTTCTCCCCCAGTAATCTAGCGCATGCTCGCCTGTGCCACCAAGACTTTGTGTTACGTTAGTATAGCTAGGCCAATTCACAAGATTATGAGCGTCGAATATTGCCAAAACTTCGGGCTTCATATTCCATACATTGCCCTCTGCCATCGCCTCTGGAGTTCCCGGTTCAATAAACTGTTTAAGGTCTTCTCCAAAACCGTCTGTGTATTTGTCTGTGTTGTCATAGATATTCCAAGTCGCTATTCTTTCAGGCCTTCCTGAAGCCAAAGCGCTACAATCTATACGACCCACAACATTTTCGCCTAGCCTTTTTCTAACAATTTGGCCACTGATTCCACCACCACCCCAAGTTGCACCAGCTTCCATGCAAGCTTCAAATGATACATACCTTGTATCACTACAGCCAGTGTAACCTATCGATTCACATTCCATATAGCATGTGTCCAGTGGGTCGATAACGTCGTCATACTTATCTGGAAGAGGTCCAGTTATGCCATAACACTCACCTCTTTCATTTCTAATACAGTCACATTCTATTGATTTTGTTTTTTCACATTCATGAACAACGTATTGTTGGTCTCCATTTTCATCCGTATATGTGGCCACGGGGTCTACTATCGTAGCGGGACAACTCTCTGGATTATTTGGATCTCTATAATAGATACCACCATCACAAACACAAACCCGCTTTTGGTATTCAAAATGATTAGTATCAGCGTTTGCACCTTCGGTGAACTTTGGATTGAATAAGCATCTTCCGGCATCAGTAAGGTCTTCTATACCTCTAGTATATTTTTGTAACGCCTCTCCTGCTTTCTTGCAGTCCTCTGGACTCCCCACAAAATCATGCTCAAACCAATATGCCAACCCAGTCCAAGGACAATGACTACCAAAGTTTCCATTTATACAACCGTCAAACGCACGCTTATCAGCCTTAGCTTGAGATAGGGTTTTATAGAAGTTCTGTTTGCTTTCAGTAGCCTTAAATGGTTGTTGCTGAAGGTTCAGTTTTCTAAGAGCAAAATCTCCCGGAGCATGCGATGACCTTGCATTGTGGGGTTTAAGGGCTAGGGTATTTTCCCAATAGAGAGCTACTGAACATGTACCGTGATCATAATCTATTTCCTCTTGAAAAGACTCCCCACCAAAGTGCGACCCAAGAGCATCTCCACCTTCCTTGATGGTGGCACCGTCCTCATCAACATATTCGCCCCCAAGATAAGGAATTGGTTGCTTGCCATCCAACTTAAATCTTCTTCGCCAAAAGTTTGGAGCTGTTAAGTCACTCTTAATTTTATGTTCATTGTAGGTCGCCGGTCTAGTGCCGCTCTCATATTCATTCCAGTCTGGCTGGCCATTATCATTACCGTCTGTAATGTAACACCAGTTTAGATGGGTTCCGCCAAGCGGACTTACTGACATAGTTCCATCTGGCTGTTCTACTATCTCTACATCAATTTGCGGATCTCCGGGGTAAAAACCAACTGGATTTCCCCACCAACCAAACTGTTCTTTCCATTCAGTACCTGTTTTTCTGAAGTTGGTACAGTTCATTATCTGATCCATAGGAATATACAGAACAGTAACTTCTCCAGTACCCTCATCAGATGAATCGTAACAATTACCCCAATAATCACAATCCTTGATGATTACAGTAAAACCACTATTGGCTATATCTGGATAGCCATCTTCAGTTCTTTGCCAAGGACTAGTAGAAGCAGCACATCCTCCTCCTATATCAACAACGCTAGTACTATCTATCCGAGGTATAAGAGTTACTTCTTTATATGGCGTTATGCAGGTGTTTTGTCGTTGGCCTTTTGTGGACTGACGACCCATCTTCATTTCTGAAATCCAAGCCGGAGAGGTGTCTCCTATACCTTGACCACCACAGCAAGCATCACTTCCCACCCCTCCAGTAACAATTGCTTCGGAATCTTCTCTATCAAGAAGTTTCCACTCTTGAGTCCATTTATTTTTTACTGCAACCCCAACACCGTAATTATCTAGAGGGCTTCCTCTTTCCAGACATTCCCATTTACTACTTATTACGCCCCATGTTTCATCATTATCTTCACAATCTTTTTCATTGTCATAACCTGCATCAGAACATTTATAAACCTCTTCACCTTCACCTTCAGAATCAACACATTTTGCTAGTTCATAGCATTGTTGCTCGTCTAAATATATATCAGCTTTATACAGATCGTGTCCAGCTTCTTCACAGGCGGTTTCGTGACCATTGTCTCCAGCGTGAGAATCATCTATGACAAAAAGATTCCACTCGCCACCTTTAGCCTCGCATGCAGATTTTGTTGTATATTCTGATTGAGTACAACTGCTCTTGTAACACACCTGCCAAGGAATAGTAACTAGAGCGTCATCTGTATCCATACAGCCATTTATTCTTGGAAACCTCTCACCATCTGGTAGACATTGTTCGTAGACAGTGTCGCCAATGTTGTCGCCGCGAGTCTTGCCAGCGGCTATGATATTTTTATAGTGGGAATAAAACGGATTTCCGGCAGTATCAATTACTTGATCAGCACCAACAGAACCCATTCTGAAAATATGAGCCAGATGTTGCCTCTCCACAGAGATGGAGGGCTGATAGGGGTTTTCGTCTCCCCACCATTCAATGAGTAGGTCTTGTAGGGAGAACTTACCACTTATTTTATGACCAAGAGTATATTTTTGTGGTAACGGAGAGTTTTTATCTATATATGGTCTATTGGAATGTCCACCAGATTTACCGTAATAAGAGCAGTCATCCGTAGAGGTGGTATCTAATTCCCACCTTCTTTCTTTTGTATCGTCGCTTACGTCAGGGTAGCCTTTACAGGTTTTAACAGTCTGGTACTCACTATCAGATCTTTCCCAATCAGTCTGCTCTTCTCCTCTAGCAACACGGTCTCTTTCAATACACCGACTGAGAGTAGTTATATCGCAGGGGTCACATTGATCAGAATCCATGTCCCACAGCTTTTTACCAGCATCGTCGTAAGAACTTTTTCCACAACACTTTCTACCCCTCCAAGCACCATTTTGATAGCGTAGCCAAAATGTCTCTTTTAGCGAGAAAGATTCAAAGGCACCTTCTCCCCGAATAGAGGCAGATCTTGCTAGTTTTCTGCTACCCTTTTCCCAAGTTGCAGAGGTTTCCCAAATGCCCTCTTCTGTTTCACAGGATTTTTTGTCAGCATAATCTTCGTTATCTTTATCTAGTTTTACTTTTCCTTCAGAATCAAGACAGGTGCCGTTATTAGATTCACAATCTTCTGGAGTTTCGTCGTCTGTTTTAATGCCGTTAGAGTGCATGCAGGCATCTGATTGTTTTATAATAGATATTCTAAATTCGGGAGGAAGCAAGCAACTTCCTCCATCTATACCATCTTGGCATACGGGCTTGCAGCCACACCCCACATTACAAGGATGACCACCATTGTCATCTTGTCCAAGCATGCCATGCCCAGAAGCTCTACCGGTTCTTTGATTTATTAAACCGGGAACTGAAGTATCAAAATTGTCCCCAATACCCATCTCTTATCCTTAACCTATTGATGTTGACGGATAGTCATCATCTGGACCACAGTCTTTTGGAGTTGTCATTCCTTGCACCATAACTTTTCTGGTACAAGCTCCCCACTCACCTTGTTCGCAAGATGAGTTAGTAACCATTTCTACCCCTACAAATTCAGCCTGTAGAATAACATGTACGGGTAAACTTTCGGTCACGCTAATAGCCTCTCCACCCTTACCACAACCAAGACTATCTTTTGCTCTCATATAAGTCATAGTAATCTTCCTACCAGTATCATAACTTAGAAAGGAGTCTCCTAGCATAAGTCCTTGACTTAATGGGTTTTCTATAAAAATTCGCTCATGTAGTATAGAATATGCTCCTTCACTATACTCCTCGTTTCCTTCCCCCTGCCCTTCAACCTTATCCGGCAAATATTCTAAAATACCGTCAAAACTTGAACCCCAACCATGACATGGATTCCCCATTCTCTTAGAATAAGGGTCTGAAGCAGAAGTTTTTCTAAACTTGTCGCCACAGTCTGACTTAACGTTTCTTCCGGAAACAATATGACCCATTGACCTTAAAATAATAGCGTCATAAAAAGGAACGCATGCGGTTTCGGTAGCATCACAATTAACATAGGGATTATCGTTTACGTCTAGCTGAACCTGACACTTACCACACCATTGTCTATCTTCTGGGTCATAAATCTCTATGTCAGGATAGTATAAACTTTTAGGAAAATATGTATCGTATTTACATACATCAGAAGGACATGGATTTCTATACTGCCTTCCCATGCCTACAACATTATTTACGCCGAAATTCCACGAGTTTTTGCCGTCTGGCCCTCCCGTAGGCAGGATGCATCTAGTGGCTTTAGAAAGGTAGACCTTATTCATTCCGGGAGACACCCAAACTTTTCTTATGTCGTCCCATCTTAAGTCTACCGGCCCAGTTTTCCACTTATCTACTCTTCCCATATGGTTGTGAAGAAATTTAACTGAAGGATTCTCTTCTAGTAATTGTTCTGGCATATCAATGGGCATACCGAAATTTTCGGATCTAGGATTGTCTTCTCTCTCTACAGCGTCTCTTTTCATATTTGGTACGGGCTTACCTTCTGTGTTAAACCCCCAACCAGTCATAACAAGCGGCCCTCTTAAAGCCATTGGTCTAGCGGCAGCATTAGGATCTCCGGGAGTTTCTCCTAGTGGTTTAGCGGTATGTCCGCCACTATCAGCTCGCGTGTCTACATTTCCGGGGTCTGCTCCTCTAGCTAATATAGATACAACGTGACCTTTAGCAAACGGGTTGAGAGTAGCAGAAGTAACAGTGTCGGTGAATATGTTAGGGTCTTCATTTCCAGTATGCCAATAATCTATTAAGTTTGACGGTTTTTCATAAGGAGGAAGCCTGTTTTGTTCAATTCCGGGTCTTTCTCCTTCTCCGGCATTATATTCAGCATTGATTCCAGCTGGACTTCTTTCGGTAAAAGTGGCCGAAAAAGGAATTAGTAATCCATCCATACTCATGGCAGCTCTAGACTGCCATCGTAATTGATCTACAGCTCCCGGTTCGTTTGTGGCATCTAAAGGTCGAGCTATGTTTTCTTTAAATTGAACCTTATCAACCGCAGAAACATTAACAGTGGTAGTATTCTCAGCATAACCTTCTGGCCAATCAGGATCAGTAA
>TARA_R110002020_G_scaffold12201_7_pt1 | contig 73979 bp, 70 predicted proteins | sample TARA_R110002020 | Tara Oceans TARA_R110002020 (sample SAMEA4396489) | marine metagenome | biome: Westerlies Biome; feature: [MES] marine water layer (ENVO:01000295) within the mesopelagic zone...; material: water (ENVO:00002006), including particulate matter (ENVO:01000060) such...
AGATTTTGATACTCCCGAGGAGAAAGCGTTGTTGGCTCAGATTTTAAAATATCACGTAGTTGCCGGAACAGCGGCCTATTCTACAGACTTGTCCAATGGGCAAATGATAGAGACCGCCCAAGGGGAATCCGTAACGGTAAATTTAACAGCTGGGGTATTCATACAGGATAAAACTGATGATGATGCAAGTGTTGCACCAGCAGATATCGCTGCTAGTAATGGAGTAGTACACGTAATTGATAAAGTTTTGTTACCACAAGAGGCAATAGATGCCCTATTGCATTAAGATTAGGGTTAGTGCTTTATTTTGGTTACCGAGACTGACGATCATTAATGGCCGTCAGTCTCACTTTATTCTCTATCCTATTGGTATTAATTAAAAATTAAACATCTTAAATTTTGAAAGCGCTCTTCGATTCTTCCAGTATAAAATGTAGTAAATTGGTAACACATACCTATAGTACTTCCTTTTCTTTGGGTATTAGGTTGTTTTCGCCCAAAATACGACCTGCTATTTACGCCATTTATGGCTTTGTAAGATATGCTGATGAGATTGTGGATTCTTTTCACGGTTATGATCAAGAAGAATTACTGACCGAATTTATACAAGAATATAAACTTTCCCTTAAAAGAAAAATTAGTTTAAATCCTATAATAAATTCCTTTCAGGAGGTAGTTCATAAATATGAACTTTATGAATATGCCGATGTTTTTTTGCAACGTATGCAGTATGATCTTGAAGTTTCTGAATATACTACCAAGGAGGCTTATGAAAATTACATCTATGGATCGGCAGATGTAGTTGGTCTAATGTGCTTAAGGGTTTTTGTGGACAATGATAACGAGAAATTTAATTCCCTCCAATCTTCGGCTAAATATCTAGGCTCCGCCTTTCAAAAGGTAAATTTTCTTAGGGATATAAAAGAAGACCTCGAAAGTTTGGGCAGGTCCTATTTTCCCAACGTACATCAAAAGGAATTGACCGATGAGGTAAAAAGGGAAATCATCGCAGAAATTGAGGAGGACTTCGCAAAGGCGTATAAAGGGTTGGTTCAATTGCCCATAGAAAGTAGGCTAGGGGTCTACATTGCCTATAAGTATTATTCAAACCTGCTGAGAAAACTTAAAAACACCAAGTCGGAGAAAATATTGAACGGTAGAATCCATATATCCAATCCAATGAAAATGGTGATATTGGCCAAAGGCTATGTGAGGTACAAGTTAAATGCTATTTAAGTAATGTATTTCAAGGCAAAAGTAGCTCCAGTAATTAGGAAAGTAGTTATCCCGGAATCTCCGATTGAAACTTAATCCTCAAATGGAAGGAACAATAAAAAAAAGTAAATGGAAATAGTATTTTACATTCTTATAACTCTTTTGACTTTTATAGTGATGGAAGTAGTTACCTGGTGTACCCATAAATTTGTAATGCACGGTTTTTTGTGGGTTTTGCATGCCGATCACCACGAACCTAAATACCCTCATGTTTTTGAAAAAAACGATGCCTTTTTTGTAATATTTGCCATACCGAGTATTTTACTTCTATATTTGGGTATAAGCCCAACGATCAACTATTTGTTCTTTATTGGTTTGGGTATACTGTTTTATGGCATTGCTTATTTTTTGGTTCATGATGTGCTTATTCACCAAAGGTTCAAGTGGTTTAAGAATATTAAGAATAAGTATTTGTTGGCCTTGAGGAAAGCGCACAAAATTCATCATAAAAATATGGGAAAGGAAGATGGTGAATGTTTTGGTATGCTGCTGGTTCCGAAAAAATACTTCAGAAAAAATTAAATAAAGAGTTTCCGTTTAGAACGGCTAATATAAATTTAAAGGCACTTTTAGGTAGCAGAATTTTATTTGTAAATGCCCTCTCCTTTATTTGTAAATGCCCTCTCCTTTATGAATTACCCCAAGCACTTTTATTTTTAAGACTCAATTCCAATTTTATACGCTTTCAAAGCTCTTTCCCTAGCTGATTTATGATCTACTATGGGGTCCGGGTATTCAAAGGAATCAAATTCTGGAATCCACTTTCTTACATATTTGTAATCTTTGTCGAACTTTTTCAGTTGTGATTGCGGGTTGAAAATTCTAAAGTAGGGAGCCGCATCACATCCGGTTCCTGCTGCCCATTGCCAGTTGCCATTGTTGGAGGATAATTCGTAATCCAATAATTTTTCGGCAAAATAACTTTCTCCCCACCTCCAGTCGATCAATAAATGTTTGCAAAGAAAACCGGCAGTGATCATCCTTACCCGGTTATGCATAAAACCGGTTTTGTTCAGCTGTCTCATTCCGGCGTCCACCATGGGGTAGCCAGTTTTTCCTTCACACCACAGTCTAAATTCTTCCTTATTGTTCCTCCACTTGATGCCATCGTATTTGGATCTAAAATTATGTGTTACAACATGGGGGAAATGAAACAGAATTTGCATGAAGAATTCTCTCCAGATCAATTCACTCAAAAAAACTTCATATTTTTTATCAATCCGGGCAATTACCTGTCTAACACTTATAGTTCCGAATCTTAAATGTGGGCTGAGGTGACTGGTGCTGTCCTTATATGGGAAATCCCTTTGGTCCGCATAAAGATGTAGTTGGGTCAAATCAAAGTCCTGTACCTGAATATCCGACTTCTTAAAACCGATATCTTCCAAAGATAATGGGGGGCAATCCCCTTTGTGCAGATTGTTCAGTTTGGGATCCTTAAGTGGAAGGGGATTTTTCTCCCCAAATTTTGCAAGCCATTTATTCTTGTAGGGCGTAAAAACAGTATAGGGATCTTGATCTCCTTTTACAATTTCCCTTTTTTCGAAAATTACTTGATCCTTAAAACTAAAAAAGGGGATATCCTTTTTTGCAAGCAATTGGGCAATTTCTTTATCCCTGCCTATGGCATATGGTTCGTAGTCCCGATTGGTGTATACTCCAGCAATATTAAATTTGGAAATTAATTCCTTCCAAATGGTTGCCGGCTCACCATCCAGACATAAAATATCCGAGCCATGGCTTTTAAGGGTTTCTTTTATTTTAAGAATGGTTTGATGTATGAAATTAACTCTAGGGTCATCTTCAGGCAACTCATTTAAAATAAGTCGATCATAGATAAATATTGGTAACACGGGAATATCATTAGCCAATGCTTCTGCCAGTGCCGTGTTGTCCTCTATTCTAAGGTCGCGTCTGAACCAAAAAATAGCAATTGGGGTTTGGTCCTTGGATAAGGCGGAAGTATGTTCATTACTCATATTTGGCACCATAGAATTGATGGGAAAAAATTATTATGATTATAGGTCTCAGACTGTAAACCGAAAAAATTAGGGATTGAATAAGCCAGCTTTCTTATCCTAATTGGTAATTTTGGAGTAATCTAACTTTAAGGACAATTTAATGATAAATTGAATGAAAATCAATGTTTTCTGCCAGTATAATCTACTTCACTTCCAAACTAACAACGTATCCTTCACTTCCCCTAACATTAAATACCGTACTGTCTTCAAAGATTAGATATTGACCTTTAATACCTTTTAAGACCCCGCTATAGATGGGAGTTTTGTCCAGATTAAGACTTTTTACCTTTTTTGGATATTGTAGCACGGGAAATTCAAGATGCGTTTCCGTATTACTTTCTATGTAATATACAGAGGCCTCATCCGGAATATATTTTTTTAACTTATTTCTATATTCCACCAAATCCTCGTCGTCAACCTCATTCGTCAACATTTTACGCCAGTTGGTCTTGTCGCCTATGTGTTCCTTTAAGGCAACCTCTGTAACTCCGGCCAAATAACGATTGGGGACTTCAACAATCTCTATGGCCTCATGGGCACCTTGGTCTATCCATCTAGTGGGTACCTGCGATTTGCGTGTTACTCCTACTTTGATATTGCTTGAATTGGCAAGATAAACGATGTGCGGCTGTAGCTGAACCTTTTTTTCATATTCCAGGTCCCGGTCTTCTTTGTCCAGATGTGCAGTACTCAATTCGGGCCGCATGATCCAATCCCCGGCCGTAGGAATTTCGTAAAAGCAGGTCCTGCAAAAACCCTGTCTAAAAATTGGGCGATCTTCCCCACAATTAAGACATTGATATTTTATAAAGGAAATGGTAAGTTCCTTGTTCAATACTTGGTTCAGGTTTAAAAAGTCCCCATCAAATATTAGGTAATATTGTATGGGATCTGCCAATTCAGTTTGCATTTTTCTTAAAACTCCTTGATACTGCATATTTTTTCTGCTTAACGTAAAATCAATTTGAATATGAATTCAATTAAAGCTATTTTTAGCCGATTTAATTTAAAGTTTGTTTAGGAATTTATGGTTATAATTTTTATATGTCATTTTTGATACTTTTTAAGGTAAATTTATAATCCTCGCCATGGCCAGGGTTTAAAGTTTTACAAGTTATTGTACAAAAACGAGCATTAAAAACTATTGATGAATTCTTTAACAGGCTCTTGGCCTAAAACCCCGCTTTAAACAGCGATAAAGATACCTAAAAATGCCAATAACATTATTCAATTCTATTGCTTCTTGGCTCTTGAAAAAGCGATATCATCAGATAGAACTTTTTTTAAAGTACCCTGAGGAGGTGCAGGATGAGGTATTGCATCAGTTGTTGTCCTTTGCCGAGGATACGGAAATTGGAAGGAAGTACGATTTTGAATCTATCGCCAGTTATGAAACTTTTGCGGAGCGGGTCCCCATAGTCTCCTATGAAGAGGTAGAACCTATGATAGAGCGTTCTAGAAAGGGGGAGCAAAATATCTTTTGGCCAACAACCATTAAGTGGTTCGCGAAGAGTAGTGGTACCACAAATGCCAAAAGCAAGTTTATACCTGTAAGTTCGGAGGCTTTGGAGGATTGCCATTACAAATCCAGTAAGGATCTGCTCTGTTTGTATTTAAACAACAATGAAAACTCCCAGTTGTTTACGGGCAAGAGTTTGCGATTGGGTGGAAGTAAGGAGTTGTATCAGGATAATGGTACCGTTTTTGGAGATCTCTCCGCCATTCTTATAGATAATATGCCGTTCTGGGCAGAACTGAGCAGTACTCCTAGTAACAAGGTATCCCTGATGAGTGAATGGGAGACTAAGTTACAGGCCATTATTAAGGAAAGTGTTCAGGAAAATGTTACCAGCTTGGCCGGAGTGCCTTCTTGGATGTTGGTGCTCTTAAATAATGTCCTGGAGCAAACAGGAAAGGAGCACCTTTTTTCGGTTTGGGAAAATTTGGAAGTATATTTTCATGGTGGGGTAAGTTTTACCCCCTACAAGGATCAATATTCCAGGCTCTTGCCGCGTAAAAATTTTAATTATTATGAAATTTACAATGCTTCCGAAGGATTTTTTGCCATCCAGGATAGAAATAATGCGGACGATCTTTTACTGATGCTGGATTATGGAATTTTCTATGAATTTATTCCCATGGAAACCTATGGTACTAGTGAGCAGATTACATTACCGTTATGGAATGTGAAGTTAGATAGGAACTATGCAGTAATAATTACTACCAATGCAGGTCTTTGGAGGTATAAAATAGGGGATACGGTGAGGTTTACCTCTACCAACCCCTATAGGATCAAGATTACCGGGAGAACAAAACATCATATTAATGTATTCGGGGAGGAGTTGATCATAGAAAATGCGGAAGAAGCCCTAAAAACTATTTGTATAAAAACTGGGTCCGAAATTAAGGACTATACGGTGGCGCCGATATTTATGGAGGGTAAGGAAAAAGGCGCACATGAGTGGATTATAGAGTTTAGAAAGGCTCCTGAAGAACTGGCTTATTTTATCGAAATTCTTGACAATGCACTTAAATCCTTGAACTCTGACTATGAGGCCAAGCGTTATAATAACATTACTTTAAAACTTCCCAAAGTTCATATTGCCAGGGAAAATCTTTTCTATGACTGGCTAAAATCTAAAGATAAGTTGGGAGGGCAGCATAAAATTCCAAGATTGTCCAATAAAAGGGATTATATCGAGGAATTGCTTCAGATGAACAAATAAATGTGATTAAAACTCTCAATATGTTCAAATTAGAGGTATCAAATGTTTCCCTTTAACAATTTATACTTTTTATTATGGCGAACAGACTAGTGATATTGTCCGATATGTGGGGTTCTAAAAAAGGGCTATGGATTACCTCCTATTTGGGTTATTTGCAACAATATTATGATATTACATTTTATGATTGTCAGCATTTGGCCAATATAAGTGTGGAGGTAAACTCTCCTGAGAATATCCACAAGGAATTTATTGATGGGGGAGTAGAAACTGCTGTTGCCCATCTGCTTAAAAAGGAAACGGAACCCAGCCATTATTTAACTTTTGGTATTGGTGGTTGTATAGCTTGGAAGGCAGCTCTTAAAGGCTTGCCCCTAAAATCGCTATATACCATTTCCAGTACAAGATTGCGTTTTGAGAGCGAGAGGCCGACAGCAGCGAGTATTCAACTGCTTTATGGACAAAATGATGAGTTTAAGCCTTCAACTACGTGGTCTGACCAAATTGGGGTAGAGGTTGAAGTTGTAAAGGGTTTTGGGCATGAACTCTATACCGATGAGAAAATGATAAGTAAGGTTTGTCAAGACTTATTGGCCAAGGTTATGCAAAAACAGTATGTGGCATAACATCTGGATTTTCAGCTTATAATTAGAAAAACAACATATAGGTTTTATAAAAGTTAAAAGCAGTCTCTTAAGAGACTGCTTTTAACTTTTTAATAGTTTCAAAGGATAATTTCTCTTCGGCATAAGGTTTTGTTACCTTAAATTCCGATTCGTTCGTACTTGGGAATTCGAACATGGCATCGGTGAAAATTGCTTCGCAAAGTGATCGCAATCCCCTTGCCCCCAATTTATATTCTATGGCCTTGTCCACAATATAATCCAACGCCTGTTCCGTAATCTTAAAGGAAATTCCATCCATCTTGAACAATTTTTCATATTGTTTAATTATGGCGTTCTTGGGCTCTGTTAAAATGGCCCTTAAGGTTTCCTTGTCCAATGGATTCATGTGGGTGAGTACCGGTAGTCTACCGATAATCTCGGGTATTAATCCAAAATCCTTTAAATCCTTAGGTACAATGTATTGTAAAATATTTTCGTTGTCTACCTTTTCTTCAGCTTTGGATGCACTATAGCCTACCGCCTGCATGTTCAGCCTTTTGGTAATGTGCCTTTCAATGCCGTCAAAGGCACCTCCGGCTATGAACAAAATATTTTCTGTGTTTACTTCTATAAATTTTTGATCTGGGTGCTTTCTGCCTCCTTTGGGCGGTACGTTTACCACGGTCCCCTCCAATAGTTTAAGAAGTCCTTGCTGAACACCTTCCCCGGATACATCGCGAGTAATTGAAGGATTGTCGCTCTTACGTGCAATTTTATCAATTTCATCTATAAAGACGATACCGCGTTCTGCCTTTTCTAAATTGTAATCTGCCGCTTGCAGTAAGCGGGTAAGTATACTTTCTACATCTTCCCCTACATAACCGGCTTCCGTTAGTACGGTAGCGTCAACTATAGCCAAAGGAACATTTAGCATCTTGGCAATGGTTTTTGCCATAAGGGTCTTACCCGTCCCGGTTTGGCCTACCATGACAATATTACTCTTTTGGATTTCTATATCGTCTTCCTTGCTTTTTGGTTGTAGAAGTCTTTTGTAGTGGTTGTACACGGCAACCGACATTACTTTTTTGGTGCGATCTTGACCAATTATAAAGGTGTCCAAAAATTCCTTTATTTCCAAAGGTTTTTTCAACGTTAATTCGGAGGAAAGGTCATTGTTTTTGGTCTGCTTTGATTCTTCGGCCACAATACCGTGTGCCTGCTCTATACAACGATCACATATATGCGCATCAAGACCTGCTATCAATAAATTGGTTTCCGGTTTCTTTCTACCACAAAAAGAGCATTCTAAATTTTCTTTTGCCATATCATTTTATCACTTTCAATAATAGTAACGAAATAATCCAAACTTTGGTGCATCCTTGTAGAATGTAACCTGGATTTTTCGATCCTTTTAGTCGTCACTAGTCTTTATCCCTTACCAAGATTTCATCGATCATTCCATAATCCTTGGCTTCATTTGCTTTCATCCAATAATCCCTATCACTATCGTCACTTACTTTTTCAAGGGGTTGTCCGGAATGTTGTGCAATTATTTGGTACAATTCATCTTTAAGTTTTAGAATCTCCCTGGCCGTAATTTCAATATCACTGGCCTGTCCCTGTGCTCCGCCAAGAGGTTGATGTATCATTACCCTGGAATGGGTCAATCCACTGCGCTTTCCTTTTTCTCCTGCACATAGGAGTACGGCTCCCATAGAGGCAGCCATTCCTGTACATATGGTGGCCACATCTGGTTTTATGAACTGCATGGTGTCATAAATTCCCAAACCGGCATAAACACTTCCACCTGGGGAATTGATATATATCTGTATGTCCTTGGAAGCATCGGTGCTTTCCAAAAATAATAATTGTGCTTGTACTATATTGGCAACTTGGTCATTGATCCCTGTTCCGAGAAAAATGATCCGGTCCATCATTAATCGCGAAAAAACATCCATTGCCACTGCATTTAGCTGTCTTTCTTCAATAATGTTGGGAGTAAGGTTGGTGGGGTACATACTACTTAAAATAGTATCGTAATACATGCTATTTATTCCCTGATGTTTAATAGCATAGTTTTTGAATTCTTTCCCGTAATCCATATTTTAATCAATAGTTTTATAAGATAAAAAAAGTGTCGAAAATCAACTCTTCGACACTGTAAATATACTTATTTTTAGTGAAACTTTATTTTATTGGCTCCTATAGCAGCGTATTTAAAATGTAAGGTTCAACTAATTTGAATTACCCGTATACTTCCTTGACAAAGTCTTCGTAAGTAACTTCTTTCGTTTTTAAATTTGCCTTTTCTTTATAAAGGGTCAAAAGCTTTTGGCTCATCAATTGTTCTGAAAGGCGTTTTACCTCCTCCTGGTTGGAAAGTACCCTTGCGGCAATATTGTCCAACTCCTCTTCTTTGGGGTTCAACTGGCCAAATTGTGCCATTTGCTGCTTAATAAAACCTTTTGCAAATTCCTTTAGCTCATCAAACTGAATCTGAATACCGTTTTCTTGAATAATCTTGCCTTCTATTAGTTGATAGCGCAGGCCTTTCTCCGATTTTTCAAATTCTTCGTTCGCTTCTTCTTCGGTCAATTGTTTTTCCCCGGTCATCTGAATCCACTTGGTCAAAAATTCCGTAGGAAGATCAAATTTGACGGTGTCTATAAAATGTTCGGTTACATCATTTAATAATTTCTGATCGGATTGTTGCTCAAATTGCTTTTCAGAATCTTCCTTGATTCGTTCTTTAAGCTCTTTTTCAGAGGTAACAACATCCTTCCCAAACAACTTGTCGAAAAGCTCTTGGTCTAATTTTGCTGGTTCCTTTTCGTTAATTTCCTCAATGGTGAAAGTAACTTCGATATCCAGTTTTTCTGATTTCTCACCATCGATACCCAAAGTGCTGCCCAATAAATAATCTTCTTTGAACAATCCCTTTGTTTTTAAGGTAACCACATCGCCCACTTTTTTGCCCAATAGGCTGTCAAGTGCTTTTTTGCTTTTTATTTTTTCGATCTCGATTACCGTCTTATTGTCTATTTCCTCTGCTTCGTTCTTGAAAACACCGTTTACATCATCCTTCTTCCCAATTTCCGTCTTGCTGATCAATTTTCCGTATTGTTTTTGGATACGTTCCACTTGCTCATCGATCATTTTTTTGTCAGCAATAATTTTGTAGTGCGTTATGGCTTTTTTCGACTTAAGGTCCACATTGAAATTAGGGGCAAGTCCCAATTCAAATTCGAATGCAAATTCTTCGGAATCCCAATTAAAGTTATCCTGTTGTTTTGGAAGTGGATTTCCTAGAACATCCAGCTTTTCTTCTGTAAGATATTTGTTGAGATTGTCTTGTAACAGTTTGTTTACCTCATCTACCAAAACGGCTTTTCCGTATTGTTTCTTGATCAATCCCATAGGCACCTGACCTTTTCTGAAACCTGGTATGTTTGCCTGTTTTCTGTAGTCCTTTAATATTGTTTCTACCTTATCGAAATAATCGTCCTTGGTTACCGCAACTTTTACTACTGCATTTAATTCGTCAATCTGCTCTTTAGTGATGTTCATTTCTATATCTAATTTTACTAAAATAAAATGGGATGCAAAAGTAGTACATTTTCTAATCTCCAACAAGTTTTTAAATTACTGAATGTCAAAAAGGTACCCTAGATATTTTTGTCGTCATTTAGAAATGAATAAAATATAGATTGCAGAAAGGAAAGCAAAAGGCTAAAAAGTAGCGCCCACCAAATATTATTTACCTGAAAGCCATCAATAAAGTAGTCGGCCAAAAGGATAATTATAGCGTTGATTATAAGCAGGAACAACCCTAAGGTAAGTATGGTAACGGGCAAGGTTAGGATGATCAGGATGGGTTTTACAATAAAATTCAGCAAACTTAGAACAATGGCTACTATAATGGCCGTGGTATAGGAGTCCACACCCACCCCAGGTAATATTTTTGCTAAAATAACAACTGCAACGGCACTCAGGAGAATTCTTAATATCAGGTTCATGGTTTGCTTTCTTTTAGTTTATGGAATGTTTAATGAATGATATAATCTCCTTAAAAGTAAACATTTATTTTATTAGTGTAACTCAATTTTGAGAAGTCGGTAAGACGCACTGAAAATTGCAAGTTGCTCTAATCCCGCCTTTTTCGGCGGGATCTAGGTTCAATACCTCGACCCTTGGGTCGATTCCTACTTATTGGGTTCAGGGCCTGCCTTTGTCGGCCTTTAGATTTGTATTATAAATATAATCTATAATAATGTTGAAAAGAGGGGGTCCGGGGGAGACTCATAACTTTTAGAATGTTCATAAATTTAATGTAAAACAACAAAGAACGGGGTGAACTTTCCTGTCGGCTAGGCTTGTGGCCTATTGTCTGTATCAGTCCCCGTTCTTCTAACCGGTCGCCAAGAACCATATAGGATTTTAGCCTAACCTTATAAAGGTCTTAGTTTAAACGACCATTTTTAAAACATTATAAAATTATGGAAATAAAAGAAGTTATCGGTATCGATGCCAGTAAATTGACACTGGATTGTTGCCTTCACAAAAGTGGGGCGCAAGAAGTTTTTGATAATACGGCTGAAGCTATCGCCCATATGGCGGACTGGTCGATGAAAAGTAGTGGTCTTGACAAGGATGAGCTTTTGTTCGTTTTTGAGCACACGGGCCTTTATACCCATCAGCTTGCCCGTTACTTGAGCGAACAGGGCTATTACTTCCATTTGGTCCCTGGACTGGAGATCAAGCGTTCGTTGGGGATTGCCAGGGGGAAAGATGATAAAGCGGATGCAAAACGTATCGCCCTGTACGGATATCGCCTCCGGGAAGAGATAAAACCGTATCAAATGCCAAAGGAATCTTTGGAAACCCTAAAACGGTTGATGTCCATGCGCAGAAAACTGGTCGCACAACGCGCGGGGCATATTGTCACTTTAAGGGAACAAAAAAGGGTCTTGGACAAAGAGCTAGGGCCTATGTTGTTCCAAGTTCAGCAAGAAATTATCGGGGTGCTGGATGTGCAGATAGCCAAAATAGAAAAAGAAGTCGATAGGATCATCGAGCAAGATCCCGAACTGCAGGACCTATATCGGCTATTGATGACTATCAAGGGCATAGGGGCGGTCACAGCCCGGTTTTTGATGGTTTACACTGTTGGCTTCACAGCTTTTACCACGTGGAGAAAATTCGCCTCCTATTGCGGCATTGCCCCTTTTCCCAACAGATCGGGGACCAGTATAAGGGGAAGGACCAAGGTAAGCCAACTGGCCAATAAGGAAGGCAAGACATTGCTGAATCTTTGCGCCGGTTCCGCCATTCAGTGCAATCCCGAGATGAAGGCCTATTATGAGCGCAGAATTGCAAATGGAAAAAATAAAATGAGTACTTTGAATATAATAAGGAACAAATTGTTGGCCAGGGCTTTTGCAGTAGTGGTAAGAGGGACACCGTATGTCAACACCATGGGGTATGTATCCTGAACTATAGAAAAAATTTATGAGAAAAAATTTGTTTTAACCATAGGATACAGACAGGCTTGCCCTGAGGTTTAATACCCTTTATCTATCAAGAGGATATTTTCCTTTGTCTTTAAGATTGGACATTGAACCTGCCTAAGGTTTTCGTTACGAATAAAGAAAGCGACTATTTGATAAATTGGATGGATTTTTCGTAAAACTGGCTTGGATTCTCGGCGTGAAGCCAATGCCCGGCCTTTTCTATTGTTTCAACCGTGGCCATTGGGAAATGCCTTTTTATAACAGCTAAATCATCTGGGGTTATATACTCCGATCGGTCTCCCCTTAAAAAAAGTGTTGGCCCGTTGTAGGTATCGGTAGACCCGATATTTTCGCCAATTTCCTCCATTTTTCCACTTAAAACTTCAAGATTGAAGCGAAAACCCAATACTCCCTTTTCTTCCCAATACAAATTCTTCAACAAAAACTGACGGATCCCAACATTTTTGATGTATTTGGACAATTGTTCATCTGCGTCATTTCTTGAGCTTATATTTTTAATATCCAATGAATTGAGTCCGTTTATAATATCTTGATGATGGGGCGGGTAAAATTTGGGGGCAATATCGGCCACAATGAGTTTTCTTGTAAATTGGGGATAGCGACAGGCAAAAAGCATGGCGGTTTTTCCTCCCATGGAGTGGCCAAGTATAGTGGCTTCGCCCAAATGATGGTAGTCCATGTATTGTTTTACATCCTCGGCCAACAAATCATAATTAAACTCGGAGGAATGAAAGCTTTTTCCGTGGTTGCGCAAATCCAGAAGGTGTACTTCAAAGCCCTCTTCAGCATATTTGGACCCCATGGATTTCCAATTGTCGGACATACCCAAAAAACCATGTAGGATGATAATAGGTTGTCCTTCCCCTAAAATGTTGGAATGCAATACCGGCATTATTTTAATTTGTTTAGGTACATATTAATTACATTTTCCAGGCCTAGATACAAGGATTCGCATATAAGGGCATGGCCAATGGAAACTTCTAGCAGGTGGGGTACGTTTTCTTTGAAATATTTTATATTGTCCAAACTAAGGTCGTGTCCTGCATTTATGCCCAAGCCTAATTGGTGGGCCGCTTTTGCAGCTTCGGTAAAAGCTAAAACCCCCTTCTTGTTTCCTTTGGCATATTCGTGGGCATAGCTTTCGGTATATAGTTCAATGCGGTCGGTTCCTGTCAATGCGGCACCTTGGACCATTTCGATATTGGCGTCCACAAAAATAGAAGTCCTTATACCATTGCTTTTAAATGTTGATATTACCTCTTTTAGAAAATCCTTATGTTTTACAGTGTCCCATCCAGCGTTGGACGTAATGGCATCTAAGGCATCGGGGACTAGGGTGACTTGTGTGGGTTTTACCTCCAATACCAAATCCATAAAGGATTGAATGGGGTTTCCTTCTATATTGAATTCGGTGCGCACCAATTTCTTTAAATCCCTTGCATCCTGGTATTTAATATGTCTTTCATCGGGTCTTGGATGTATGGTTATACCTTGTGCCCCGAAATCTTCAATATCTTTGGCTACTTTTAACAGGTCGGGTACGTTTCCTCCGCGCGAATTTCTTAATGTTGCAATTTTATTTACATTAACGCTAAGCTTTGTCATAGGATTTTGGTATGTTTAAAAAGCAAAAATACAAATTAGGCATACCTTTTGCTGATTTTATTATGAAGAATTCGTTTGCAGAGCAAGGTTGTTTCCCTAGTGGAGAATTATAGTTAACTAGGTTTAGTTGGTTTTTGGGGACTTTTGGGTGGAATTGGTTTGGGGTATTCCTAATTTAACCGGATTGTTTTTTAATAGCCCGCAAAAGCTAGGTCTTTTTGAAAATAATACTTAGGAAGATTCGGGTTCTTAGAAATTTTTATTAGTATTTTGCGTTATAATATGAAGTTATGAATATTCAAAACAACATAATTGCCACATTGCCGATTTTTAAAGTGGGTGATCCCTTGAAAAAAGTGATCAAATTCTTTAATGAATCTACCTATTCCCATGTTGCCGTGGTGGAGGGGAATGTTTTTATTGGTGTTTTGGATGAAAATGATCTTGATAATTATGAAAAGGATAAGAAGATAGAGGATTACCGATATACCTTGGAAACCTTTTTTGTCCATAAGGAAACTTCTTGGCTTGATGTCCTGGAAATATTTTCGAAGAACGAGGCGAATCTTTTGCCTGTCTTGGATAATGACGGCCTTGTCTTAGGGTATTATGATCTTATAGATATTGTTGATGAGTTTATAGATACGCCATTTTTTACAGAGCCTGGAGGAATACTAGTATTGGCCAAGGGTCTAAAGGACTACTCTTTTAGCGAAATTGCCCAAATTGTGGAAAGTAACAATGTAAAACTGATTGGCGGGTTTATTACGGATATTAGAAATGACGTTATTCAGATCACCATTAAAATTGGGACTACACATTTAAATGAAATTATACAGTCTTTTAGAAGGTATAACTACACTATACTCTACGGAAATAACGACGATCAATTTATTGAGGATTTAAAACAGAGGTCTGATTATTTGGATAAATATCTAAATGTTTAACTCTTATGAAATGAGCCAATTTGAAGAAGGGAAATACCTCCCGATAATGTTGGAGTTTATGTTTATTGGAATTGGCGAATTACACCCGCCTGAATGAAGAAGTCGGGCAGGTCTGACAAATAAAAAAAAGATAATTTTAAACAGATGAAAGTTGCCATTTACGGACTTACCTGCCAGAATAACGTATTGGATTGCATTGTGGAGCTGTTGGACGAACTTCACAAAGAAAATGCCCAAATCTACTTTGAAAAAGGATTTTACAACTTAATCATGGCCAAGCGTAATGTGGGCGAATTTCCCATATTTACCGACTCTAAAGGCCTTGATGCCAGTTTTGATATGTTTGTGAGTTTTGGTGGCGATGGCACCATTTTAAGGGCTACGACCTATGTTCGTGACCTGGGAATACCTATTGTAGGTGTTAATACGGGTAGACTGGGATTTTTATCCACATTCAGGAAAGAAGATGTGCGCAAGGTGGTAAAAGAATTCGTTTCTGGGGCATATACCATTGTAGAGCGCAGTCTGGTGGAGGTAAGTGTGCAATCCGATATTCCCGAATTTAAGACCTTGAACTTCGCTTTGAATGAGATTACAGTAAGCAGGAAAGATACGACCTCCATGATTACGGTAGAAACGCATTTGAACGATGAATATCTAACTTCCTATTGGGCGGATGGTTTGATAGTGGCAACGCCTACGGGATCTACCGGGTATTCACTTAGCTGTGGTGGGCCTGTTATTGCGCCAACGGCCAAATCCTTGATACTTACTCCTATTGCACCTCATAACCTAAATGCAAGACCCTTGGTAATTTCGGATGATACTGTTATAAGGCTCAAGGTTTCCGGGAGGGAAGAAAGTCATTTGGTGTCTTTGGACTCCAGGATAGCAACCGTGGCCAGTGGCAAGGAGATTTTTATCAAAAAAGCTCCATTTACCATTAAAATGATCGAATATACCTCTGAAAGTTTTCTAAAAACACTACGAAATAAATTATTGTGGGGCGAAGACAAGCGTAATTGATTGTTTTTGCGCGACAATAAAAAGGAACAAAATCTGTTTATCAAGTGAGAACATGAATGTAATAATTTACTAGTCTAAACTACTGAAATTGTTATATTTGCAAACTTTTATAAATAATGAGGTTATTTTTTGCGGCAATTCTTCTTTTCATTTTTAATGAAATAAAGGGACAAACATACGAGATTGGCCTATTTGCGGGTGGTACCAATAATATTGGGGATGTTGGAAGATCCAATTTTATTTTACCTTCGGGTCCTGCTTTTGGTGGTTTGTTTAAATGGAACAAGAGTAAGCGCTATGCTTGGAGGGCCAGTATTATTTATGGAGAATTTACAGCGGATGATTCCAAATCGGACATACCGTCCCGACAACAACGGAATTTTATTATGGACAATAGTGTTCTGGAGGCGTCCGCAGGTTTGGAGTTTAATTTTGTAGAATATAATTTGCATCGGTTGGGGCCGGCATTTACACCTTATCTATATACGGGTGTTACCTATTTTAGATATGGATACCATTATTTTGATGCGGCGCAATTGCAGGATATTGGACAGAAAGATGGCTCTTTTGCCGTGCCTATGACGGTCGGAGCCAAATTAAGGATTAGTCAGTTCTTTATTGTTGGAGCTGAAATAGGGGCCAGATATACCTTTACGGACAATTTGGATGCCAGTAATCCGGAAGGTTCCAATTATGAAGAATTTAGATTTGGAAATATATTTAGTGATGATTGGTATGTGTTCTCCGGGGTTACGTTAACGTATACCTTTGGAAGAAAACCTTGTATGGATTGCTTTCAGTAGTGTTAAAAATAATAGTTTGGAAGAATTAAAGATCAAATCATTGCCGAGACACTTAGCCATAATTATGGATGGTAATGGGAGATGGGCAAAAGAAAAAGGAAAATTAAGGGTTTTTGGCCATGAACAAGGGGTGAAAACCGTTAGGAGAACTGTGGAGGACTGTGCTAGAATGGGGTTGGAGTTTCTTACTTTATACACTTTTTCCACCGAGAATTGGAACAGGCCCAAATTGGAAGTGGATACTTTAATGCGGTTATTGGTTTCTTCGCTTAAAAAGGAATTGAAAACCTTGAATAATAATAATATTAAGTTAAATACCATTGGCAATATAGCTTCCTTGCCAAATAGTGCGCACAAGGAATTGTTGGATGTAATGGAGAAAACTAGTGCCAATACCGGCATGACTTTAACGCTTGCCCTTAGTTATGGGTCTCGGGAAGAGATAAAAAATGCCGTACAACAGATATGTGTCAAAGTTAAAAATAATATAATTTCTCCCGAAAATATTGACGAAACCATTATTAATAACCATCTTTACACGCAAAATTTACCAGACGTAGACTTGTTGATCCGTACCAGTGGAGAGCATAGGATCAGTAATTTCTTACTATGGCAAATTGCATATGCGGAATTGTATTTTATTGATGTATTTTGGCCGGATTTTTCGGAACAGCATTTATTGGAAGCCATTAAAAATTACCAGAACAGAGAACGAAGATTTGGAAAAACTAGCGAACAACTCACCTAGCGACATGAATAGGTTCATGTCCCTTGAACTTTTTATTACACTTTTATCCTTAATTTTTACTACAGTTATCTCTGCACAGGATACCTCCTATGAAGATGGTAAACGTTATATACTTGGAGGATTGGAAGTTACCGGATTACAAAGTTACAACGAACAGACTGTAAAGACCTATACGGGTTTAAGGATAGGGCAGCCCATTACCGTTCCGGGTGATGAGATAAGCGCCGTCATCAACAAACTATGGGGCTTGGAGCTGTTTACGGATATAAGTTTCTATATTACCAATATTGAAGGTGAGAATGTATTTCTTGAATTAAATATTATAGAAAGGCCAACACTTTCCAATGTAACGGTGTATGGGGTTAAGAAAAGAAAGGTAGATGAAATTTTAAAGGATACCGATCTAAAAAAAGGGAAGAAGATAACCGAGAGTTTGATTGCCAATTCCAAAAATTATATCCAGAACAAATACAAGAAGAAAGGATACCTTAATGCCAAGGTTACCATTGCTACTGCAAAGGATACTACAGATGCCAATACACAGGCAATGGTCATTAATGTTAAACAGGGAGATAAGGTTAAGATCAACGATATTGTTTTTGAAGGAAACGAGCAGTTGTCCGACAAACAACTCAGCAAGGCCTTGAAAAAAACCAAACAAAGAAAATTCTACCGTTTCTGGAAGAAATCCAAATATATTCAGGAGGATTACAAAAATGATTTGGTTTCCCTTGTGGATAAATATGCCGAAAAGGGTTTTAGGGATGCACGTATTATTTCCGATACCTTTGTTAAGGTTTCTGATGATCTCATCGATTTGAAGATCAAGGTAGAGGAAGGGAACAAGTATTTTTTCGGGGATATAGATTTCGTTGGTAACACGATTTATACGGACCGTCAACTAGGACAAGTTCTGGGAGTTAAAAAAGGGGACACCTATAATGGGGTTCTGTTGCGCGAACGTATTGCGGACGACTCCAAACCGGATGCGCAAGATCTTACCAATTTATATCAAAATAATGGTTATTTGTTCTCCAGTATCAACCCAGTGGAGATTTCGGCAGAGAATGACACCATCAATTTTGAAATTAGAATTATTGAAGGTAAGGAGACTTTTCTGGATCACGTTACCGTAATAGGTAATGACAAGACCAATGACCACGTTATTTTTAGGGAGTTGCGTACTAGACCTGGTCAGCGATATAATAAATCGGACATTATTAGAAGTATCAGGGAATTGGGACAATTGGGATTCTTTGATGCGGAACAAATAAAGCCGGATATCCAAAACCCTGATCCAAATGCAGGAACAGTAGATATAGCCTATAACTTGGTGGAAGCGGGCTCCAGCCAGATCGAGCTCCAAGGGGGTTATGGTGGTGGTGGTTTTATTGGTACATTGGGACTGTCCTTTAGTAACTTCTCTATGAAGAATTTATTTAAAGGGGAAGCTTATAAGCCGGTTCCTATGGGAGATGGGCAAACCTTTGCCCTGCGTTTGCAGGCCAGTAGGACCTATAGGGTTTATAGTTTAAATTTCTCCGAGCCATGGTTGGGGGGTAAAAAACCGGTTAGGTTCAATATGTCCTTATCCCGAACCCAACAGTTTTATTATAACCCCTATGTAAGTAGCAAGCCAGATAAAAGCAAGCAGTTTTCCATTACTGGAATTACGGCAGGTTTGGCAAAAAGGGTACAGTGGCCAGATGATTACTTTACCATTTCCCACTCTTTGGGATATCAATTATATAATTTCCAAGATTATAATTTAGGGCTTTTCAATTTCGGGAATGGCAAGTCAAACTCCATCGCCTATACTTTGGGAATTTCAAGAAACGCGTTGGATGGAGGACGTATTTATCCTAGGAAAGGTTCCAATTTTGAATTGACCGCCAAATTTACCCCTCCTTTTTCCTTATTCAATAATATAGACTATAAACAACTCAATGAAGATCAAGAAACAGCCATTGAGGAATTGGATAGTGACGAAATAGAACGAATAGATCAAGAACGCTTTAGATGGTTGGAATTCTATAAGGTTAATTTTAAAGGGGATTGGTATACCTCATTGGCTGGAGACCTCGTTTTAAGAACCAATGCCGAGTTTGGATTTTTGGGAAGTTATAACGAAGATGTAGGAAAGGTTCCTTTTGAAAGATTTTATGTTGGTGGGGACGGTATGGGTACTTACACCTTGGATGGCAGGGATGTTATTGCTTTAAGAGGTTATGAGAATCAATCCTTAACACCTTATAGTACGGATCCATTAAGTGGAGGACAAGTACAGGATGGTGGAGTTGTTTATAATAAATATTCCTTGGAGCTAAGATATCCCTTGACCTTAAAACCGTCTGCTTCCATTTATGGGCAGGTATTTTTAGAGGCAGGAAATGCCTTCAACAATTTTCAAGACTTTAATCCGTTTGAGTTAAAAAGATCTGCCGGAGTGGGGCTACGTATTTTTATGCCAGCATTTGGATTATTGGGAATTGATTTTGGATATGGATTTGATCAAGATTATAACCCCAATTCATCAGGACCTAGCGGTTGGCAAACCCACTTCATCATTGGACAACAGTTTTAATATATAGAAATTTGCAATTGTTTTATATGTTAAATGGTTCATTCTAAAATATTTAGTTATTTTGGCACGATATTTTCTATAGTATAAAAAGAAGATAGCATGGGAATTAAATCAAAAGTACTTTTGTTTCTAGTTGTAACTATGTTTGCTGCTACAATTTCGGCTCAAAGGACAATTAGGATAGGTTATGTGGATATGGAATATATCCTGGAGAATGTAGAGGAGTACAGGGAGGCCAATGAGCAATTGGCGGCCAAGGTGCAGAAATGGAAATTGGAACTGGATAAGGAGAAAGGGGTAATTGATCAGATGAAGAAGGATTTAATGGCAGAGAAAGTGCTGTTAACGGAGGAATTGATTTCCGAGAGGCAGGAAGAGATCCAAATCTTGGAAAAGGAGATGTTCGATTATCAACAGGATAGATTTGGTCCGGAAGGAGATCTGGTGCTTCAGAAAAGAAGATTGATACAACCAATTCAAGATCAGGTTTTCAATGAGGTGCAGAAAATAGGTGCAAATAAAAAATATGATTTTATTTTTGATAAATCGGCAGATGTTGTAATGTTGTATTCCGAGAAAAGACACGATATTAGCGATCTTGTTTTAAGGGGGATTTCGAGGACTAGAAAAATAAGCGCACCTAGGAATAAACAGAATGCCAGAAATAGTTTCGAAGATATAGAGGATGAGGATACGGAAGAAATTATTAGTGACGCCATTTTAGAACGTCAAGAGAGGGCAAAGCAAGCGGAAGAGGCAAGGACGAAGACCGCAGAGGAAAACCGGGCAGAGCAGCTCAGGATTCGTGAGGAACGTAAAAAGGCATATGAAGAGAGAAGGAAAAAGTTGTTGGAAGAAAGGGAAGCCAAAAGGAAGAAGGAATTAGAGGAAAGAAGTAACAAAAACGACTCGGAAGAAGAGGAAAGTACAAAGGACGAAGAATAATTAAATTAAGCTTAAACCAAATTACATTTATATAACTAAATCTTTAAATTAACACTCAAACATTAATTAAAATCATGAAACAAATTAAAAAAATAGCAGTAGCCATAGTTTTGTTCGTAGCAGCTACTAGTTTTGTTAATGCACAGGCGAAAATTGCACATATAGATGTACAGAAATTGTTGTCTGAAATGCCGGAGATGAAAGCAGCCGAAGCGGAACTTAAGAAATTACAGGAAACCTATAGGGCGGATATTGAAAGTTCCATGACCGAACTTCAAAATAAGTATACCCAATATAAAAATGAGTCATCTTCAAAGTCTGAAGAGGAGAATCAGAAAAGAGCTTTGGAATTACAGGGTTTTGAAAAAAATATTGGGGAGGCGCAACAAACTGCATCACAGGAATTGCAAAAGAAACAAGGTGAACTTTTAGGTCCAATCACTGAAAAGGCCAAAAAAGCTATTGAGGCTGTGGCTGCCGCCCAAGGTATTGATTACGTTATGGATGCTACCCAAGGTAGTGGACTTATCGTAGCCAAAGGGAAAGATATTTTGCCAGAGGTTAAGAAGCAATTAGGGTTCTAATCCAGCAATAAAATTTTATAATGAAGAGGCCGTCCAATTTCTATTGGACGGCCTCTTTGTGTGTAGGAGTCGCGAGTCTGCCTCGCCGTCAGGCAGGCCTGCCTGACGGCAAGGCAGGTGTCAGACTTCGTGCCTATAAAGATTTCTCCCCCTCCTTGGGGTCCACGCACGCAATTGCGATTAAATTACTCCCCCCCTCCTTGGGAGGGGGTTGGGGGGAGGTCCATTTCAAGGAGATTTATTGTTATTCCGTTGTTACCTTTAGGGTTTCTAAATAGGCTACCAAATCTACCAAGTCTTCCTCCGGCATAATATTGGCCAAGCCTTCTGTCATTAGTGATTGTTCCAGGGCGTCCTGTTCGCTTATATCCTGCAATTCCAAGATCTTTTGGGTGCCTCCCATCATTTTTATGGTTATTTCATCCTCTGTCCTGCTTAAGATGTATCCTGTATAAGTTTTTCCATCTTTCATTTTAAAAGAGTAACCTTCAAAACCAAAATTGATTCCAGCACTGGGATATATAATATTGGAGTATAAAAATTGCTTCGAAAGTTTATTGCCTATATCGGATAATTCCGGTCCAAATTCAATTCCTGTACCTGCAGCCATATGACAGGAACTGCAATAGGTGGCGTAAACTTCCTTCCCGTGGGTAGCATTGCCCTTGCGTTCTACCAATTTGGAAATATCCAGGGCTCCATCCCCTTGAGCGGTTAAGAATTTAGGGGCATTGGTTCTTATCTCATTGTTCCAGCTGGTCATAAGTTTTAGGACTGTTGTTGTTTTAAATTCTTCCGCCAATCTGTCCTCCTTTAACATTTGGTATAATTCCTCCTGCCCAGATCCAGTATTACCCAGTGTTTCTATCATTTTTCTGGTAAGTGCATGACCTAATTCCTGGGAGGAAATATTCTCTTTTAGCAGTGCAATGGCCGTTGGATTGGATATTCCGCTTAGTCTCTCCAATATAACCATCTTGGAAGATTCCGGTGCTTGGGAATGAAGGAACGTGCCTATCAATGTGGCCCCCTCATTATTGAGAAGAAGGTTGGCGGCTTCCTTGCCAATATCAGTGTTGGACCCGTTGGCCAATACGCGAAACAGGGCCTCATTCTGGTTTTTTAACTCCAAGTTTTTGATGGCCATGATCCATTCCGGTGTTCCTTCAATTTTGGGAAGCACTTCTTTGACCAATTTAATATTTTTGGGCGAACTAGATACAAATTTGGCGTCCACTTGCCCTATAGCGTATGCCTGAATTTGGTTTTTAAGGGGATGGCTCCAAGTAAGCATGTCCATTAGGTAACTGTTTTTGCTAGGGTGATCTTTAAAATTGAGGGCCCTAAAATAGGAAGCTAATTTGGTAGATTGCACCTTCTGATCTTTGATTAGAGATACCAACATAGGAACCGATTCTTTGGCCCGGATGCGCCACACTATTTCTTTTCCGGCCTCACTTTGCCAGTTTTCCCCAACATTGCTTTTCCATGCATTAAAGTATAGTTCAGGAAATTTATCCGCCCCAATACCCAGGGCTTCCAAATACCATCTGTCACCAGCATTATGCTGAGCGGCTAAATGGGCCCATTGTTCGGCTGCTGTTTCAGTGCCTATAAATCTTAGTGCAATGGCTACTTCCCTTCTGACTTGTGCCGATTTATCGTCTGCTAAAAGGGATAAGTATTTCTCCAGATTTTCTGTGCCTTTAAGTCTTGCCATTCGGATGCCCTGCATTCTATATTTGGGGTCTTCATCCATTAATGCTATTTCTATATAGTCGTTGCTTTTGGTAGGGATATACGAACCGATCCACAATGCCCGGGCTTTGGCTATACCCCCTTTGGCAATTAATTCGGATAAAAGGGGTTCGGCAGCTTCACCCATGGAATGTAATTTTTGCCAGGATTGATAAAAGATGTCCATGTTTCCGGAAAGAAGTCCTTTAACTGCTCCATCTTGCGTCTTGGGGTCTATAGCAACTGGTCTATATTCCGGGGAAGTTGACAATCGGTAAATTCTTCCCCGTGCAATGTCTTCCGCCTTGTGTCCGCCAACGCCCCCATCATACCAATCGGAAATAAAAAGGGAGCCGTCGGGTGCAATGGTAACATCGTCCGGCCTAAACCAATTGTCTTTACTCTTTACCAGATTTTCAATTTTAGCGGAATAACCTGCTTCTGATTCGCTTATAATATAAGCACGGACCACATTATGGCCGGGTTCGGCATGTATGGGCTGGTTTTGAAATTTTTGAGGCAACATATTGTCCTCATAAAAAAGGATGCCACATGGGGATCCGGATCCGGTCTGTAGCAAATTGGGGACGGTTCCCGGGTCGTTTAAATGCCAATGCCTTTTGGGGATGTCGTTATCCCATCCTGTTCTTCTCTCCCGCCAGCTTGCACCCGACAATAAATTCCTATATCCATAATTGCCATATTCCATAACATAGTTTATTCGCGTCCCCCTATTGCCGTCATCATCATTGTCAGATTGCCATAAACCGCCATAAGAATCAATAGTAATTTCATATGGGTTCCTAAAATTATGCCCTAAAACCTCTAGATTGGTTCCGTCCATATTCATTCTAAAAGCCATCCCTTCCCTGTAGGGCTGACCATCCGCCAATATTTTTTGGCCATGCATGTCCATAACGGCCTCGCCATTTTTGTCCAATAGTTGCTTGCCATTGTTGCCGAAGTTGAAATAAAGTCTACCATCTGGGCCAAAGACAAAAGCATGTACCCCGTGGTCGTGGTCTACCCCTTCTATGCCTTGGAAGAGTATTTCTTTTGAATCCGGTACATCATCCCCATCCTCGTCGGTAAAGATGAAAACCTTGGGACTAACTGATATGATAACCTTATTTCCCATTACAGCTATGCCCAAAGCTGCATTGATGTCCTCTCCTTGGTAGAACACCTTGGAAGTATCGGCTTTGCCATCTCCATCGGTGTCTTCAAGTATTAGGATGCGATCCCCGCTATCGTCATAGGTATTATCAGGATTGGCGAACAATCTATAATTCCGCGCTTCACAGACCCAAATTCTACCTTTGGCATCTATGGCCATATTGGTAGGGTTTGTGACCATAGGTTCCGAAGCAAATAGCCCAAGATTTAATCCTTCTGCTACCTCCATGGAGGCCAAGGCGTACTCGGGATTTCTTTTTTCCAGTTCTGAAAGCGATAAAAAATCAATATTGGCTTTTGGTTGGTCCTTACAGGAAGAAAAGCTGCCCAGGGCCATAATAATTACCAAAGTTTTGGTGGCAATTTGGTTTTGAAACATATGAACGTTTTTGGTTGTCCCACAATTTACCAAAAAAACTGGCATTAATTTAAAATAATGTTATAGTGTTTCGGTGGAGAATGCCCCAAAGTTTACTCGATATTCGAGATTATAATGCACCGCCGCTTGCCTGCCCGTTCCTGCATAGGCGGGCCTGCCCGTTTCCGTACAGGCGGGCCTGCCCGTTATCCGTTCGGGCGTCGAAATCCAAAATAAGGGTTCTTTCAATGCTTCGCGGTCCTCCCTTTGTGTGCAGACAGGCTTGCCCCGAAGTAGTTTGCTTAAAATTTACTTTATTAAAGCAGTTGCCTATTGACTATTGGGAGGGGGTAATTGAACTTGACATTAAATTAATGAAAACAATGGAGGAAAAACAGTATTTTAGTTAGCAGGAAAATTCAGGGAATGCACATAGAAGAAGCAGTTTTTTTGCAGGATGGTATAGGCCGTATTCTTGAATATTGGTTATTGGATAATTCATAAATTATAAAAGCAACTATTAACTTTTGAAATAGATGAAAAAATTACTCGGACTTATTGCAATTTCATTTTTTGGTTTAACCGTTTATGGTCAGGATAACATGTTGTGTGTTGGAAGTTATTGGACAGAGGATGAGGCAAATATTGTGATGAAAAAATTTGCCTCTGAATGGAACGACTTGGAATCCTGGGAACAAAGGGCGTTAAGAATTAAGAAGGGTATTACAGATGGTATGCAACTGGATAAAATGCCGAAAATAACGGGCAATTTTAATCCCATTATCAGAAATACCAGGATTATGGACGGTTATATTGTAGAAAATATTGCCATTGAGAGCTTTCCAGGTTTCTTTGTTACTGGCAACCTGTATAGGCCTGCCGAAGAAAAGGGCAAGTATGCGGCCATTCTTAGTCCCCATGGCCATATGAAGGATAAAAGGTTTACAGATTACATTCAGTGGCGCTGTGCTGCTTTGGCGAGAATGGGAGCAGTAGTTTTTGCCTATGATATGGTGGGTTATGCGGAAAGTACCCAAGTAAACCACAAAATGCCAATCGCCCTCTTATTGCAGACCTGGAACAGTAAACGCGTATTGGAATATTTGCTTTCCAGACCCGATGTGGATTCGGAACGGGTAGGGATGACAGGTGCCTCTGGAGGCGGTACCCAAACCTTTGTTTTAACTGCTATAGATGATCGCATAAAGGTAGCTGCACCTGTAGTACAGGTTTCTGCCCACTTTTTTGGAGGATGTGTTTGTGAAAGTGGAATGCCAATACACAAAAGTGCCGACCATCAAACCAATAATGTGGAGATAGCGGCCCTTTGCGCCCCAAGGCCTTTATTATTGGTGTCAGATGGTTCCGACTGGACAAGAAACACACCAAGAATAGAGTATCCTTACATACAAAAGGTATATGCCCTATATGATGCAGAACATAAAGTGGAAAATGTTCATCTACCGGCCGAAAGACACGATTACGGATATAATAAAAGAACGGCTCTTTACAATTTCTTTGACCACCATCTTGATCTTAACGCCGGAAAAATACCTTATGATGAGGGTTATAAGGAAGATTTTGTTACTATTTTGCCCCCGGAAGATTTGATGGTTTTTGGCAAGGATAGTCCTAGGCCCAAGAATGCCCTGGAGGGAGATGAGGCGGTTATGGCGTATTTGAAAATAAAAGGTATTCAACCTCAGGGCAAGCCCTGAACCCAATAATAGGAATCGACCCAAGGGTCGAGGTATTGCACCTAGATCCCGCCGAAAAAGACGTGATTAGTTCAACTTACAATTTTCAGTGCGTCTTACTGACTTCTCAAAATTGAGTTTCACTAATAAAAGTAGATTAAGATATATGGAAATGAATGGAATGATAGTATCGGCAGATTGGCTTAACGATAATTTGGAAATGCCCGATATCATAATTTTGGATGTGCGTTTACGCTATGTTCCAGCATCGTCCGAATTAGATGACCTTAGGATAAAGGGGGCTCGTATTTTTGATCTTGAAAACGATTTTAGTGATAAAAACAGCCAGTTCCCCAATACGCTTCCAAGTCAGGACCATTTTGAACAGTCCTGTAGAAAATTGGGAATTAATAAATCCAGTAAGATTGTGGTCTATGATCATTTTGGAATTTATGTGAGTCCCAGGGCATGGTGGATGTTTAAGGTTATGGGTCATCAGAATGTTAGTGTTTTGGACGGAGGGTTTCCGGAATGGAAGAAAGCAGGATATGCAACGGAAAAAGTAATTGGACTGAAGTTTGAAATGGGTGATTTTAAAGTAGATTTCAATCCTGATATGGTGCTGAACTTTGAGGGGATAAGCGAAAATCTGAAAAGCAGAAAGGCTCTGGTCATAGATGCCCGTTCCTCCGATCGTTTTCATGGCCTTGTTCCGGAACCGAGGAAAGAATTGAGAAGGGGGAATATTCCGAACTCCATTAATATCCCTTATGAAACTGTTCTTAAAGATGGAAAGTTTAAATCCCAAAACGAGTTGAAAGAAGTTTTTGATGATTTGGAATCGGAAGAGAGGCCGTTGGTATTTAGTTGTGGATCCGGGGTTACGGCATGCATTGTTCTAATGGCAAGCGAAATGAGCTTAAAGAACGAAAATAAGGTTTACGATGGTTCATGGACCGAATATGCGCAAATAGCGGATTAATTTTTACAGACATGCCCAAAATAATTATTCCAGTGGCCTAATAGATCTTTTAGGGTGTAACACTGGCTAGTGGAATTATATAATTTTTGTATTTTGCTCCGAAATAGTTTCAATGTACCAACTGTCTTATTCTTCCAGAGCAACCCAAGATATTTCTGAAGAAGTTATTAGCGGCATTTTGACAACCTCCCGTGAGCGTAACAAGGCCATAGGAGTTACTGGCTGTCTAGTTTTTCATAAATTTTCCTTTATTCAAATAATTGAAGGTGAAAAAAACCATATAAAATCCCTGTTTGAAGATATTAGGCGGGATAAAAGGCACAGCGATGTAACATTATTGTGGGAGGGCAAGAATAATGGAAGAAATTTTAGCGACTGGAATATGGCTTATTTTACAGAGTCCAAGGAAAGATCCGGTAGTGGGGAGATGAGGAATTTTGAAAGAAATTTATTTTTGTTATCAGAACTGTCCGCGGGTTCCACTTCTGTATTGAACATGTTTTGGATTAGTGTGCGTAAACTTATTTCTGGGGAGCTAATCTAATTGGAACTTGACCCCTCTCTCTTTTGACGATCAAAATTTACCCAATAAAAAATGTTTAACAGCGAAAGAACAATGAAGGGATGCAATTCGCGATGGCTGGGTTTAATGCTGTTAACCGCTATATTAATAGGGTGCCAAGATAATCACGACAATAAAATTATAGTAGCCACAGCGGCCAATATGGAGTCTGCCATGCAGGCTTTGACAATTGAATATACACACAAAACTGGAGTGGAATTCGAGTTAATTGTTGGGTCATCGGGCAAATTAACAGCACAGATTATTGAAGGTGCCCCTTATGATATTTTTGTTGCTGCCAATATGAAATATCCTGAAGCTGTTTATGCTGGGGGAAAAGCTAAGAATGAGCCTAAAGTCTATGCCAAAGGAAAATTGGTGTTATGGTCAATGCTTGAAAATACCCCCGTTTCAATTGCTGCATTGTCCGATCCCGTTGTTGAACACATTGCTTTGGCAAATCCCAAGACTGCCCCGTATGGCGTTGCCGCCCAAGAAGTTTTGCAACATTACGGCCTTAATGAAATCTTAGGAGCTAAATTAGTCTTTGGGGAAAGTATTGGCCAGACCGATCAATTCATTATTTCCCGAGCAGCCCAAATAGGTTTTACGGCCTTATCAACAGTTTTATCCCCAGAAATGAAAGGGAAAGGGAGTTGGATTCCAATAAACCCATCGCTATACTCCAATATTAATCAAGGTGTAGTGCTTGTAGAGCGGAAAGAAGACACTAATCAGTATGCACAGGGCTTTTATGACTTTCTTTTTTCAGTTGAAGCCAAGGAGATATTAAAAGAATTTGGATATTTGGTAGATGAATAGTTTTCCGGGTCATATAACAGAAGTTACAACCAATGGTACCATGTCCATTGTATGTGTTGGGGTTGGCAACGGTGAGGAATTAATGTCCGTGGTTATAGATAGCCCCGAAACTGCCCCTTATTTGAAAAAGGGCAACAAGGTGAATGTCCTGTTTAAGGAAATGGAGGTGGCGATCACTACCCAAAAGGAATTGGATATTAGTATAGAGAATAGGATTGCTGGAAACATTGCCAGTATTGAAGAGGGAGTTTTGTTGAGTAGATTGATTTTGGAGACCAAAATAGGGGAGGTCATCGCTATAATAAGCACTAAGAGTGTAGGGCAAATGGGATTGGTTGAAAAGATGAACGTGATGATAATGGTTAAATTGAATGAGATAATACTGGCACCATAATGGATTGGCAACCTTTAGTACTTACCTTTAAGCTTGCGGTGGTTACTACGGCGATATTGTTTGTGGTTTCTATTCCTATTGCCAATTGGTTGTCAAGTACCAAATCCAAAATAAGGCCTGTCTTGGAAACTTTGGTAAGTATGCCCTTGGTCTTGCCACCTACCGTATTGGGGTTTTATATGCTTGTGGCCTTTAGTCCAGAAAATGCCTTTGGAAATTGGCTAAATGAATGGCTGGGAATCAAGCTTATATTTTCTTTCGGAGGTTTGGTAGTGGCTTCGGTCATTTATAGCTTGCCGTTTATGGTGCAACCCATTCAAGCGGGACTTTCCTCCCTGCCTTCTACATTAAAGGAAGCTTCCTATACTATGGGGAAATCGAAAATAACTACACTGCTAAAAATTTTGTTGCCCAATATTAAACCTTCCCTTCTAACAGGTGTTGTACTTTCATTTGCCCATACGGTTGGCGAGTTTGGCGTGGTGCTTATGATTGGTGGGAATATGCCAGGTAAGACCAAAGTGGCCTCTATTGCCATATATGATGAAGTGGAAGCGCTTAATTATGCTGCTGCCAATAACTATTCATTGATATTGTTCTCCGTAACTTTTATTATTCTGTTGCTGGTTTATCTAACCAAGGGAGGGTATTTTAAACGCTATGCTCCATGATAAATTTAAACCTAAAAAAAACATTGAAATCTGCCGGAGGGAATATTGATCTGGATATGCAATTGACCATTGAAAAGGGGCAATTTGTTACCTTATTTGGGGAATCCGGTGCCGGAAAAACATCTACCTTAAGAATGCTGAGCGGTTTGTTAAAACCAGATAGCGGAACCATAAAAGTGGGCGAAACAACGTGGTTCGACAGTCATAAAAATATTGATCTTAAACCCCAACAACGCAAGCTGGGATACGTTTTTCAGGACTATGCCCTCTTTCCCAACATGAGCGTTCGTCAAAATTTAGAATACGCCCTTCGGAAAAATCAGGATAGAACCATAATAGAGGAGTTGTTGGAATTTGCCGAACTTGGCGAATTGGATCAAAGAAAACCAGAAACCCTATCCGGGGGGCAAAAACAACGCGTGGCATTGGCCAGGGCATTGGTCCAACGACCTGAAATATTAATATTGGACGAACCTTTATCGGCCTTGGATTTAAAAATGAGGATAAAGTTACAGGAATATCTTTTGCAGGTTCATAAGAAATATAAACTGACCACTATATTGGTAAGTCATGATATTGGGGAAATAGTTAAACTATCGGATAGAGTCTTTGAGCTTCAAAATGGTAGCGTAATTAAAAAAGGTACGGCTGCCGAATTTTTTGGACTAAACAAGACCAGTGCTAAATTTAGATTCTCAGGGGAGGTGTTAAAGATACAAAGGGAAGATGTTTTGTATGTAATTTCCGTACTGATCGGCAACGATATTATTAAGGTGGTTGCGGATCGGACCGAGGCCAATAATTTTAAGATAGGAGATCAGGTTTTGGTCGCTTCAAAAGCCTTTAATCCAATAATTCAAAAAATATAGTTCACGGTTATTGTCGGCTAAAAATACATTTATGCTTAAAGGGTCAGCTCAGTAAATAGGCTCTCCAGATTCTTGTTTTTCCTGCTTAATTGCAGGGTTTTTAATTGGTTGTCATGTGCAAAGTCGAACACTACTGGGCGCATATCATTAGAAGTGTTAAAGGTAATCTCATAAACAAACCCACCAATATTTTTAACCAATATTACATTGGGCAATTTATTTAAAAATGCTTCTTCCACCCTAAAGTCGAATTCGACCACCAAAACTTGATCCTGTCCGTCGCGCAATTCTGAAAGTTTTTTATCCGCTACTATAGTCCCTTTATTTATGATCAATACCCTGTCACAGACAGCTTCTACCTCTTTCATGATATGTGTAGATAGTAAAATGGTCTTTTCTTTTCCAATTTCACGGATCAATTTTCTAATTTCCAACAATTGATTGGGATCTAGACCTGTAGTTGGCTCGTCAAGAATCAACACCTCCGGGTCGTGTAGAAGTGCCGCGGCCAATCCAACCCTTTGTCTATAGCCTTTGGAAAGCTGCCCTATTTTTTTGTTCGCCTCCGGGCCAAGACCGGTCTGTTCTATTACCGTGTTGATCCTTTCTTTATTTACTTTGTAGACATCAGCGTTAAACGCAAGATATTCCTTTACGTACATGTCCAAATAAAGTGGGTTGTGTTCTGGTAGGTAACCAATGCTCTTTTGAACATTTTTCTTTTCACTTTGCACATCAAATGAATTGACTTCAGCTTGCCCGTCATCTGCGGTGTAATATGTGGTCAATATTTTCATCATAGTGGATTTTCCTGCACCATTGGGACCTAGAAAGCCTACTATTTCCCCTTTCTCTATGGTAAAGGAAACATTGTTCAATGCTTTTTGTTTTCCAAAAAATTTGGTAATGTTTTTTGTGATGATGGACATGCGGTTACTTTTTATCAAAAATAACGCAAATTAGTGAAACCTAGTTTTAATTCTTTTTTTGATAGAATGTTGATTGCCAATGGCGGATTGTTGGTTTAAATAGAATCATTTGTTCTTCGTAATTCGCAAAATAATATCGATTTAAGGGTTTAATCGGTATTATTTTTTGCGTTAAACTGAAATAAATAAAAAAATGTTGGCATAAATGCTGATATGTAAATTTAATTATTAATTTAGCCGGAGTTTTACAAGAAAAATGACAAAGCAGTATTTCTGGAACGGTTTTAATTTTTACTTCTTTTTTAAGGGAGGTATGGGACTGTTCTAGCATATTTTAAGATATATATAGATAAAAGTCCTGTGAAAACCAGGACTTTTTTTTTGGATATAACTTTCGGAAAGGGAGTGGAGTTACAAAGGAGTTTAGCGGTAAGTCTTTGACAGGCCGGAAGATAATTTAAAAAAGGGTGAAATTAAAGATTGCAATACAAGGTATTAAGGGTTCTAACCACCATCAAGTGGCAAAGGATTACTTCGGCGATGATGTTACATTCGTGGAATGTTCATCTTTCGATATTTTGGTAGATCACTTGATCAATAAGACTGCAGATAAAGGGGTAATGGCCATAGAGAATTCCATCGCTGGGTCCATTATACCCAACTATGCCCTTGTCTTTCATAAAAACCTGCATATTATAGGAGAAAAGTATTTAAATATTCATCATAACCTGATGGCTTTAAAAGGTCAGACCATTGATGATATCAAGGAAGTACGCTCGCATCCCATGGCACTGCTTCAGTGCAATGAGTTTTTTAAAAATTACAGCCACATTAAGTTGGTCGAAGATATAGATACTGCCGAGACGGCAAAAAGAATTCAGGAAAATCAGTTAAATGGGATAGCGGCCATTGCACCAAAAGTTGCTGCTGAATTGTACGATTTGGAAATTATACATTCGGAAATACAGACCATAAAGGATAATGCCACTAGGTTTATTATTGTAAAGACACAGAATAAGGCCTTGCCAGAGGAGGAGATCAATAAGGCGTCTGTAAGATTCATTACTGACCATAAGCGAGGTAGCCTTGCTGCCATATTGAATGTGATGAGCGATTGCAACTTGAACCTAACAAAAATACAATCCCTTCCGGTAATACAGACGCCTTGGAAGTATTCATTCTTCGTTGATGTAACTTTTGAGAAGTATAAACATTTTTCAAAAGCCAAGGCTTTGTTGGAAATTATGGCTGAAGAATTTAAAGTATTGGGAGAATATAAAAATGCCAGAATATTATGATTACGGCAAACAGATTAAATACAGTTGAAGAATACTACTTTTCTAAAAAACTTAGGGAAGTTAGGGGGTTAATGGCGGAAGGAAGGCCTATTATAAATATGGGTATCGGAAGTCCGGATTTGGAGCCGTCCATTGAGGTGCAAAATGCAGTAAAAGAGGCATTGAGGCATGATGGTGCGCATCAATATCAGAGTTATCAAGGTCTGCCCGAACTTAGGGAAGCATTTACATCCTTTTATAAAAATAAATTTGGTGTAACTGTGGATCCACAAACTGAAGTACTGCCATTAATGGGGTCTAAAGAGGGGATCATGCATATTAGTCTAGCTTTTTTAAACCCGGGGGATGAGGTGTTGATTCCCAATCCTGGGTACCCTACATACACCTCGGTAACCAATTTGGTCGGGGCATTGCCGCGGTATTATGATTTAACAGGTGAGAACGGTTGGTTTCCGGATTTGGAAGCTATGAAGAGACAGGACCTTTCCAAGGTAAAGATAATGTGGACCAGTTATCCACATATGCCAACAGGGGCCACAGCGAACAGGGAGCAATTAAAAAAGCTGGTTGATTTTGCAAGGGAAAATGATATTTTAGTGGTGAACGATAATCCTTACAGCTTTGTCCTAAACCAAAATCCCATAAGTATTTTGGAGATGGAGGGAGCCATGGATGTTGCATTGGAATTAAATTCGTTGAGCAAGACCTTTAATATGGCGGGTTGGCGAGTTGGAATGGTTCTGGGAAACAGCGAACATATCAATGCGGTTTTAAAGGTGAAGAGCAATATGGATTCGGGTATGTTTTATGGCATACAGAAAGGAGCCATCGCAGCCTTAAATAGTAGCGAATCATGGTTTAGTGAATTAAATAGGGTGTATCATGAGCGGCGGGAATTAATGTACGCTTTAGCTGATAAACTGCAGTGTACTTATGATAAAAACTCTGTAGGAATGTTCGTTTGGGCGAAATTGCCGGCCGGGGTTTCGTCCTCAGAAAAGTTTATTGATGAGGTGCTCTACGATAAGAATATTTTTATAACTCCAGGAACCATTTTTGGTTCAAATGGGGAGGGGTATATCCGTTTCTCCTTATGTGTTACGACGGATAGAATTAAAGAAGCGGTCAGTAGGTTTTAAAAGGAAATTGAGGTAGAATACTGGAAAGTGAAAAGGGGAAAAGACAAAGTATAGGAGGATAGTTCTTTTTCTGTTATTAAATGTTTTTTCTCTGTTAACAATAAAAGATGAATGTATTTGTAATCGGTATCGGATTAATCGGAGGGTCACTGGCCAAGGATATTAAACGCAATAGGCCAGATTCCAAGATTTATGGCATAGATGTCAATGAGGGACATTTGGATGAGGCTTTGTCATTATCTTTGATCGATGAAAAGGCGGATTATAGTCAATTGCACCAGGCCGACTTCGTAATAGTGGGTATTCCGGTGGATGTTATGGTGCAGGAACTGCCAAAAATATTGGATTCCATTGATGATGATGCCGTTGTTATTGACGCAGGGTCTACAAAGTCCCTCATCTGCAAGGTTGTGGAAAACCATCCCAAGAGAAGAAATTTTCTGGCTTGCCACCCAATTGCGGGAACCGAGTTTTCAGGTCCCTCTGCGGCCATAGAAGGTTTGTTTATGGGGAAGACCAATATCATTTGTGAAATAGAGAAAACTGCCTTTAAATTACAGGAAAAAGCTTTGGAACTTTTTCAGCAATTGGGGATGCGGATACGCTATATGAATCCGGAGGCTCATGATAAGCATATTGCCTACGTTTCACATTTGTCACATATAAGTTCCTTTATGCTGGGAAAGACGGTAATAGAGAAAGAAAGAAATGAACGTGACATTTTTGACATGGCGGGAAGTGGTTTTGAAAGCACGGTGCGATTGGCCAAGAGTTCACCTGCTATGTGGACCCCAATTTTTAGGCAAAACAAGGAAAATGTAGTTGAAACCTTGGGAGAATATATACAAAATTTGAAGGAGTTTGAAGCAATGTTAATAGCCGATGATTATGAAGGCATCTATAATGAAATGAATAGTACAAATAAAATAAAGGAAATATTAAACGGAATACCACTTAACAAAAAATAGAGTATAGAAATGGAAAATTTAAAAGAAATGAGATCATGGTTGGACGATATGAAATTGGACCATCCGTTAGTAATTGCCGGGCCTTGTAGTGCGGAAACAGAGGAGCAAGTGCTTCGAATTGCCAATGAGTTAAAAGATACCGATGTAAATTACTTTCGTGCTGGTATCTGGAAGCCAAGAACACGTCCTGGAATGTTTGAAGGGGTAGGAGCTTTAGGTTTAAAGTGGTTGCAAAAAGTTAAGGCTGAAACCGGGATGAAAACTTGTACAGAGGTAGCCAATGCTGCCCATGTGAAGTTGGCATTGGAGCATGACGTTGATTTATTGTGGATTGGTGCAAGATCAACCGTTAGTCCATTTATTATGCAAGAAATAGCGGATGCTCTTGAGGGAACAGATAAAATTGTTTTGGTCAAGAACCCAGTAAATCCTGATTTGGCTTTATGGCTTGGTGGAATTGAAAGATTATATACCGCCGGAGTTAAAAATTTAGGCGCTATACATAGAGGTTTCTCTACTTATGAGAAAACAAAATATAGAAATATCCCTGAATGGCAATTGGCGATCGAGTTTCAAAATAAATTTCCTGATCTGCCTTTAATCAATGATCCTTCGCATATTACAGGAAACAGGGAAATGATTTTTGATGTTTCGCAAACTGCCTTGGATCTTAATTTTGATGGTCTAATGATCGAGACACATTTCGATCCAGATAATGCATGGAGTGATGCCGCCCAACAGGTTACCCCTGCAAAACTGATCCAGATTATGAGAGATTTGAAAATTAGAAAAGAGTCCGATTCGGAAGCGGAGTACACTAGCCAACTTAGTAATCTTAGGGCACAAATAGATGTTCTTGATAGCCAGTTGATAGAAATGCTCGGAAAAAGAATGAAGATCTCTGATGGGATAGGCGCTTTAAAGAAACAAAAAAATGTGGCTGTTTTACAATCCAACAGATGGAACCAAATTTTAGGTGCCATGATTTTGGAAGGGGAAGCAAAGGGATTAAGTGAGGAATTTGTCTTAAAGATGTTTAAGGCAATTCACCAAGAATCCATAAATCACCAAGAGAAGATAATCAACTCATAAACTATTTTATTGGTATACCGTTAAAACCACGCTATCAGGCGTGGTTTTTTTATGTTCAAGGTTTCCTTTTTTCGTGGGAATTATTTTTTGCCCCTCTGGTTTAAGAGAATTGTAGATGCCGCTAATATTGTAGAAGGAATGTTTGATTAAGTTAATTGTTTGTATAATTTAGTGTAACAAATCTACTTTTGTACCATCTTTACCAAGTGAATGGAACTAATCGTTCAAAGTTTCCCCAAATGTTTAAATAGAGGTTTAACAAAAATATTAATGATAATGAAAAATGTTTTGGTAATTGGTTTTCTATGCCTATCGTTCATAGGGTTCTCCCAGCGAATAGTTGATAAAGCCGTTGGTGATTTTAACGAGGTAAAGGTTTATGATCTAATAGAGGTGAATCTTATTAAATCTAACGAGAATAAGGTTTTGGTAAAAGGGGATAATGTGGATGATATTCAGATTGTAAATAAAAATGGAGTCCTTAAAATAAAAATGGAACTGGATAAAAAGTTTCACGGGGAAGACACCTTTGTGGAGGTATATTTTAAAAATTTAGATCTAATTGACGGGAATGAAGGCGCAAGAATTACGGTCAACGAAACCTTAAGTCAGGAAAAGATAGAACTGAAGACCCAGGAAGGAGCAAAAATAAAAGTTGGACTCGATGTGCACCAACTGATTGTACGATGTGTTACCGGTGGTAATGTTGAGGCCTCTGGAAAAACTATAAATCAAGAGGTTGTTTTAAATACGGGAGGGGTTTTTGAAGGAAAACCGCTTCTTAGCGAAAAAGCAAGTATTAAGATTACGGCTGCCGGAGAGGCGGCAATGTTTGCATCTGATGAGATAGATATCAATATCAAAGCTGGTGGGGATGTTTACGTATATGGAAACCCAAAATCGGTCAATAAGAACACGTTTGCCGGTGGAAGGGTAAAAATTATGGATTAGTAATGCATCTTCCTAAATAGGATTACAAAAAAAGAACCCGGCCAATTGACCGGGTTCTTTTTTTTAGTTTTAAGATTACTTCTTAAATATGTATCGGGTTATAAAAATCCCCTGTCCGTCGTCTTTGCCACTATCACTTTCTACCGCGCTGGTAACAAAGGCCAATTCCCATCCTTCGGCCACCATGGCATTTATTTTTGATGATATCAAAGCGTCATTGGCGGCGATGTTCTGGAATCTAATTCCTCCAATATTGTAAAAATTTAGAAGTTTGGTTTCTTCAAAATTTTTCACCCGTATGTCACCTCGATCAGATTTATTTCGTGTATTGTCTTCCTCGGTTTGTTCACTGGTGAATTCCTTGTAATCCCTATCTTCAGTAGCGCTAATGATCCGTGATCTCCCAATACCGCTGGGAACTATGGATTCTACACTGGTGATTACCTTAAATTGTTGTGCATTTACGTCCATAATAGCCGTTATTGCTAAGCATGCAATGAGCATAAATTTTTTCATTTTTTGTGTTTTTTATGATTAATGATTGTTTAACAACGATGAATTTTAAAAGCTAGTATAAAACTAAAGTTGTTTCTTTGTAAACAAATATGTCAGAACTCTTTAATGGAAGGAACCGTATATAAATCTACTGGAAGTTGGTACACCGTAAGAACTGGGGAAGGTGATTTCTATGAATGCCGTATCAAAGGAAAATTTCGGCTCAAAGGAATAAAAAGCACCAATCCTGTCTCCGTGGGTGATGAGGTGGTATTTGAGGTGGATGGGGCCATTGAAAATGCCCAGGGGATCATTACCGAAATTAAGGATAGGAAGAATTACATTATTAGAAAGTCGGTAAACCTATCTAAACAGACCCATATTATTGCCGCTAATTTGGATCAGGTTTTCCTGATAGTAACCTTAAATAATCCCCCCACTTTTACAAGTTTTATAGATCGGTTTTTGGTGACCTCCGAGGCATACCATATTCCAGCTATTTTACTTTTTAATAAGATAGATACCTATAATGAAGAGGAACTTGATGAGATAAAATATCTGGCAAAGCTTTACAGGGAAATTGGATATACCTGTATCGGGATTTCTGCCAAGACTGGAAAAAATGTGGATAAGGTAAAGGAATTGATGATTGGAAAGACAAGTATGTTTTCCGGACATTCCGGTGTGGGAAAATCTACCTTGGTCAATGCTATTGAGCCTCAATTGGACTTGAAGACCAAAAAAATATCCTCCCAACATATGCAGGGGCAACACACTACCACTTTTGCGGAAATGTTCGATTTGGAATGTGGGGCCAGGATTATCGATACCCCGGGAATCAAAGGATTTGGGATAGTGGATATGGAGAAAGAGGAAATAGGTGATTATTTTCCCGAGTTTTTTAAGTTGAAAGGCGAATGCAAGTTTAATAATTGTCTTCATTTGGATGAACCCCATTGTGCAGTAAAGAAGGCGTTGGACAATGATGAAGTGGCTTGGAGCAGGTACAAAAGTTATGTGCAAATGTTGAGCGGGGAACAAGAGAATTATAGAATGGATATTTACGGAGAAAAGTAATGCGTGCAACAATACAAAGGGTAACCACGGCGAGTGTAACGGTGGATGGGAAAGTAATTTCAAAAATTTCGAACGGACTACTAATATTTTTGGGAATAGAGGATGCGGATACAGTGGATGATATTAAATGGCTTTCCAATAAAATTGTAAACCTCAGGATTTTTAATGATGAAGAGGGGGTTATGAATTTGTCCCTGCAGCAGGAGGAGGGAGAGGCCTTGGTAATTAGTCAGTTTACCTTGCATGCATCCACAAAAAAGGGAAACAGGCCCAGTTATATAAAAGCGGCAATGCCGGAGATTGCTATTCCCTTGTATGAAAGTTTTGTGGCACAATTGGAAAAAGATCTTGGAAAAAAGGTTGGAACCGGTGTTTTTGGAGCAGACATGAAAGTGGCGCTGCTTAACGATGGACCAGTAACTATTCAAATAGATACAAAAAATAGAGAATAATGAACATAGAAAACGCACAGGAAGCCGTAGACGAATGGATCAAGACCCATGGGGTACGCTATTTTAACGAACTTACCAATATGGCCCAACTAACAGAAGAAGTAGGGGAGGTAGCCAGAATTATTGCCAGGCGTTATGGGGAGCAAAGTGAAAAAGAATCGGACAAGGATAAGGATCTAGGGGAAGAATTGGCAGATGTGCTTTTCGTAGTGCTGTGTCTGGCCAATCAGACAGGGATAAATTTACAGGAGTCTTTTGATAAAAAATTAAAGCTGAAGGCCAAACGTGATCATAATCGCCACCACAATAATAAAAAGCTGAAATAGTGCTATATTTGTAGCTTGTTTTTGTTTCTTCATACCGAAACAAAAAATATTGTAAATACGTCTTAAAAATTCCATATAAATTGAAGTTACACTTATCTACCCCATCGGAAACCCTAATAAAATCAATAGTAAAAATAACAGGATCCAAAAGCGAATCCAATAGATTGTTGTTGCTGCAGGCCCTGTTTCCCTCTATAAAAATAGATAACCTTTCCAATTCCGATGATGCGGAAGTTATGCAAAAGGGATTGCAGATCAGTAACGGCGTGGTAGATATTCACCATGCAGGTACTGCCATGCGTTTTTTGACCGCCTATTTTGCGTCACAGGAGAATAAAGAAGTTACCCTCACAGGGTCTAAACGAATGACGGAAAGGCCTATAAAAGTATTGGTGGAGGCATTGAGGGGCCTGGGTGCGGAAATAAGTTACCTAAAGGACGAAGGGTATCCGCCTATTGCCATAAAAGGTAAAAAATTAACACAGCATAAAGTTAGCCTGCCAGCAGATATCAGCAGTCAGTATATTTCGGCTTTGTTATTAATAGCGCCAAGTCTTGAAAATGGGATCGAGTTGGAGTTGGTTGGTAAAATTACATCCGTACCATATATAAAAATGACCTTGGGTCTGCTTTCCCAAATTGGGGTGGCGAGTTCTTTTCAGGGGAATACCATTAAGGTGTCATCTAAAAAAACGGTTGAACCTACTATCCAAGTAGTAGAATCAGATTGGAGTTCCGCCTCCTATTTTTATAGTATAGTGGCACTTTGTGATATAGGTACGGAAATTTCGTTATCTGCTTATAATAAGAATAGCCTTCAAGGGGATAGTGTACTAAAGGAAATATACAAGGATTTTGGAGTGGAAACCAGCTTTAAGGGCCATGAGGTGTTATTGAAGAAAATTGCAGCACCCAACAATGCCACTTTCAATTTGGACCTGGCAAATGCACCGGATATAGCGCAGACCATAGCGGTAACATGTTTAGGTTTGGGCGTTGGATGCCATATGACGGGCCTACATACGCTTAAAATTAAGGAAACCGATAGGCTGGAAGCATTAAAGACGGAACTGACCAAGTTGGGCGCATCCATATCCGTAACGGACAAAACTTTGACCTTGGAGCCTTCCAAAGAAATAAAAAAGGAAATTGCTATAGATACCTATAACGATCATAGAATGGCCATGGCCTTTGCTCCACTGGCTCTTAAGACTACACTGTTCGTGAACGATGCGGAAGTGGTATCCAAATCATATCCAGACTTTTGGGAGGATATGAAAAAACTGAAATTCAAGGTGCAAACCGTTTGATTTTTATTTAAATAGGGTTTTACTTGACATCGCCCCCTGCATCGTCGTATATTTGCAGCCGCTAAACATTAATCTAAATTTAAGGAATATACTAAATGAAATTATCGCACTTCAATTTTGAACTTCCAAATGAATTATTGGCAGAGTATCCGGCAGAGAACAGGGATGAGTCCAAATTAATGGTGGTTCACAGAGCCACTGGTAAAATTGAGCACAAAATGTTCAAGGATCTTATTGACTATTTTGATGAGGGCGATGTTATGGTGCTTAACAACACCAAAGTTTTTCCTGCTAGATTATATGGTAATAAGGAAAAGACCGGGGCTAGAATCGAGGTATTTTTATTACGGGAATTAAACGAGGAACAACGTCTTTGGGATGTGTTGGTAGATCCGGCACGTAAAATAAGAATTGGGAACAAGCTTTATTTTGGTGATGATGAGACTCTAGTGGCCGAGGTAATAGACAATACTACCTCTAGGGGAAGAACATTGAGGTTCCTTTATGATGGGTCATATACCGATTTTAGAAGAAAATTAAAGGAACTGGGTGAAACTCCTTTGCCCAAATACATTAAGCGAAAGGTAGAGGCCGAAGACGAAAAAAGATATCAAACTATTTATGCAAAGCATGAAGGTGCAGTTGCAGCGCCTACTGCTGGTTTGCATTTCTCCAAACATTTGTTGAAAAGATTGGAAATAAAGGGAATCGACTTTGCTGAGGTTACCCTACATGTAGGTCTTGGGACTTTTAATCCTGTGGAAGTAGAGGATCTTTCCAAACACAAGATGGATAGTGAGGAATTGATCATAGATGAAAAGGCAACTGAAATTGTGAATTCCGCCAAACTTAAGAAGCGTAGGATATGTGCTGTAGGTACTACCGCTATGAGGGCTTTGGAAAGTGCGGTGTCTTCCCAACAGACGCTAAATACCTTTGATGGTTGGACAAACAAGTTTGTTTTTCCTCCTTACGATTTTAGTATAGCCAATGCCATGGTGACCAATTTTCATTTGCCCAAATCTACTCTCTTGATGATGGTTTCGGCTTTTATGGGACACGATTTGATGAAAAAGGCATATAAAGAGGCAATATTGGAAGGGTATAAGTTTTATTCTTACGGGGATGCAATGTTGATTATATAGGTGTCCAAAAATAATACTAAGATCCCGTCAGTATCGCAGATAATTGTGGATTGACGGGATTTTTTTATAGAATCATTTATCTTTAGGAAGTGGAAGTTGCAAAAAATAAGAAGGATATAAGGGCATATACCAAAGATCAACTTAGGTCGTTCTTTGAAAGCCAAGGAGACAAGGCCTTTAGGGGTAACCAGGTCTATGAATGGTTGTGGCAAAAATCGGCCCATACCTTTGAGGACATGACCAATATTTCCAAGGAAACTAGACAGATGTTGGAGGATAATTTTGTAATCAACCATATAAAGGTAGATCAAATGCAACGCAGTAGTGACGGGACCATTAAAAATGCGGTTCGGCTACACGATGATCTTATTGTGGAATCTGTTTTAATTCCTACAAAAACAAGGACTACCGCATGCGTATCAAGTCAAGTGGGCTGTAGTTTGGATTGTAAATTTTGTGCTACGGCCCGACTAAAGCGGATGAGAAATCTTAATCCGGACGAGATTTATGACCAAGTAGTGGCCATTGATAATGAGAGTAGGTTATATTTTGATCGTCCTTTGAGCAATATTGTTTTTATGGGCATGGGAGAGCCGTTGATGAATTATAACAATGTACTTAAGGCCATTGATAAGATAACCTCTCCTGAAGGATTGGGGATGTCTCCCAAGCGCATTACCGTGTCTACTTCAGGTGTTCCAAAAATGATACGTAAAATGGCGGACGAGGAAGTGAAATTTAAATTGGCTGTTTCCTTGCATTCTGCCATAGATGAAATAAGGACTTCCATAATGCCCTTTAACGCAACTTTTACCTTGGCCGACCTAAGGGAGGCACTTGAATATTGGTACCAAAAGACAAAAAGTAGAATAACCTATGAATATGTGGTTTGGGAAGGTATTAACGACACCCAAAGGGATGCCAATGCCTTGGTGGATTTCTGCAGGTTTGCCCCCTCCAAGGTTAACCTTATAGAGTACAACCCTATAGACGATGGGGATTTTCAACAGGCAAATAATGCCGCCATAGAAATGTATGTCAGAACTTTGGATCAAAATGGCATAACGGTTACCGTAAGACGTTCCAGGGGCAAGGATATTGATGCGGCCTGTGGGCAGTTGGCCAATAAATCTTAGAGAATCCTGGTCCGAGGCATGGCAACTTTTACTCGTGTCAATCCCTTATGCAAATTCGCTGAAATCTATAATTTAGGGTTACATTACCATTGTTGGCTGTTAATTACTATGTTTTTTTACCTAATTTTACGCAACTGAACCAGTAATCCAAAACAGCCTAAATTATCCCTTGAAAATTGTATCCCAAATAAAGGAACCGATTAATCAGGAAATGGAACTTTTTGAAAAAAAGTTCTATGAATCCATGTCTTCCAAGGTTGCCTTGTTAAATAGGATTACTTACTATATTGTGAACAGAAAAGGGAAGCAGATGCGCCCAATGTTCGTATTTCTTACAGCGAAACTGTTGAATAATGGAGAGGTCAACGAAAGGACCTATAGGGGGGCGTCGGTCATTGAACTGATACATACTGCCACCTTGGTCCATGACGATGTGGTAGACGATAGCAATAAACGCCGGGGCTTCTTCTCTGTAAATGCTTTATGGAAGAATAAAATTGCCGTTTTGGTAGGGGACTATCTACTGTCAAAAGGACTTCTGTTATCCATAGATAATGGGGACTTTGATCTTCTTAGGATTATTTCTGTCGCCGTGCGTGAAATGAGTGAAGGGGAATTACTGCAAATTGAGAAGGCGAGGCGATTGGATATTACCGAGGAGGTGTATTATGACATTATTAGACAAAAGACGGCAACCTTGATTGCTGCTTGCTGCAGTCTGGGAGCCTGTTCCGTTAGGCCCGATTCCCCTGATGTGGAATCTTTTAGGAAATTTGGGGAGCTTATTGGTATGGCCTTTCAAATCAAGGATGATTTGTTCGATTATGGGGAGGAAAGAATTGGGAAGCCTACAGGGATCGATATTAAGGAACAAAAAATGACCTTACCCTTGATTTATGTACTTAACAAATGTTCCAAGGCCGAAAAAAAATGGTTGATCAATTCCATTAAAAATCACAACAAGGATAAAAAACGGGTAAAGGAGGTCATTGCCTTTGTAAAAGCTAACGGGGGTCTTGAATATGCCGTAAAAAAAATGCTGGCCTATAAGGAAGAAGCCTTGGCTTTATTGAATACTTATCCGGATTCAGAATACAAGAGTTCCCTGGAACTTATGGTAAATTACGTGGTGGACCGAAAAAAGTAGATTTACGCCCCTGTAATTCAATTAGTTATACTTTATTTAAAATTTCTTCATTTCCCTAGGCAACTATTAAGTAATTATAGTCGTCTATCTTTATAACAAACAAATTTAGGGGTTTGAAAATAATTTCCTTTTACAATAACGAAAAGTTACTGCTTAAGAAGGCCAAATCTGGGGATACACAGGCGCAAAAATGGTTGTACAACAGGTATGCCCCTATGATGCTGAGCGTTTGTAGGCAATATATCAAGGATCTACATTTTGCCGAAGACGTTATGGTCAGCGGTTTTGTAAAGGTATTTAAGTACTTGGATTCCTTTAGGCAAGAGGGGAGTTTTGAGGGTTGGATCAGGAGAATAATGGTGAGGGAATCCATTACCTATCTCAGGAGTAGACAACCTTTAGTTTATGACGACGAAGTATGTGAAAGGAGTGCCGATAAGCAAATTTCAATAACCTCCGATTTGGATTTGGAGCAAATTCAATTGCTGATCGACGCCCTGCCTGAAGGATATAAAATGGTATTTATTTTATATGCCATTGAAGGATATAGCCATAGGGAAATTGCTGATATGTTGGAAGTAACGGAAAGTACATCCAAATCCCAGTTATTCAAGGCACGTAAGATGTTACAACAGAAACTGAGCGAACTAGGGGTGAGAAACAAAAGTAAGGGGGGCGGCAATTAGGGATCTATTTAATGAAAAAACAATTAATGATATGGCACCATTAAAATTTGAGGAACATATTAAGGAGAAATTGGATAAAAGGGAAATTGTTCCTACGGACAGGGCATGGGATCTGCTGTCCGCCCAATTGGAGTCCAAAAGGGAAGATGTGAAAAAAAGATACTTTCATTTGGGGATAGCTGCCAGTGTTATTGGATTGTTGATAATTTCCCTAGTTTTTTTTAACGGTAATGACAAATTGGATGAGCAGAAGGTTAAAACCGTAGCAGTCCCTGACTCGGTGATCAAGGATTCGCCGGGGAATCTTCCTAATAAAAATAGTGTTGAAGGGCACAAAGTTGATACAGCAACCAATAAGGCGATCGAAATAGTTGGGACAGAAAACAATAAAACACCAAATAAGTTAATCGGGGACACAAGCACAGCGGCAATTATAGACGAGGATGAAATTGGGAATGTTATTGCCAAAGGAGAATATATTGAACCTAAATTGGTTGAAAAGGTATTGATAGGCCCCGATTCCCTTTTAAATGCTAAAATTGAGAAGGTAGTTGCACAGGTGAATCTATTGGAACAAAATAATATCTCACTAACGGATGCGGAAGTAGATTCACTCTTAAAATTAGCGCAGAAAGAATTGTTTTCGGAAAGAATATTTAGGGATAACCATTCCGTAGATGCCATGGCTTTGCTGGCAGATGTTGAAAGCGAATTGGACCGAACTTTCCGGGAGCAAATATTTGATATGCTAAAGGAGGGGTACGTTAAGGTAAAGACGGCGGTTGTATCAAGAAATAACTAAAAAAATAATTCATCAATCATTAATCATTTCCCATGGCCCCGCTCCTTTTGGAGCTCTGGGGCAGGGATTTCTAAATCAAAATTTATTATGAGAATATTGGCATGGTACCTAGCAGTATTGATATTTTTATTATGCACAAAGAATTTGCAGGCACAAGACTTGGGCATAAGGAGCTATAAGATAGAAGAGTTGGAAAAGAAAAAGATAGCTATAGAAGATATGGAAAGGGAGGCTTTGAAATCTGAGGTGGAGCAAATCAACAAACGAATGGATAACGGGGATCTGACCAAGGAGGAAGCGGATATCCTTAAAAGAAAAGCTGCAGAAAACCGGGCAAGGAATATAGAAAATAAGCTGGTAATTATAGAAAATTATATTGATTTGTTGCAACGAAATGGGGAATTGGACTTGAACCTGGATTTGGAGAGGATTGAAATAGGATTTGGAGCAGGAGATAAGGATGGCGACAAAATCTTTGGAATTCTGGTTAATTCGGGAAATCAATACAAAATGAAATATGATCGGCGGACCTCTTCCAACCTCATAATTGCTTTTGGGTTGAACAATTCATTAATTGATGGGGAGTCTTTACAAGATACTCCATATAAAGTAGGAGGAAGTCGATTTTTTGAATTGGGTTACGCATGGCAGACCAGGGTATTTGAAAACACTAATTTTGTAAGGATCAATTACGGAGTTTCCTTTCAGTTCAATGGTCTAAAACCAAAGGGTAATACTTACTTTGTTTCCAATGGCGACCAAACTATGTTGGAAGAATTTGACTATGATTTGGACAAGTCGAAATTCAGGATGGATAATTTGGTCTTTCCCGTACATTTGGAATTTGGTCCCTCACGTCTAAAGAAAACCGACAGGACTATGCGCTATTCCGTTCACAAGCAATTTAGGATAGGTTTGGGAGGTTATGCCGGATTTAATATTGGTAGTCGCCAAAAACTGAAATATGACAGGGATGGGGATAGTGTAAAGGATAAACTTAAAAGAGGTTATAATACCAATGATTTTGTCTATGGATTAAGCGCCTATACTGGTATTGGAGAGGCTTTGTTATACGTGAAGTACGATTTGAATCCTATTTTTAACAATGCCATTGTTGACCAGCATAATATCTCTTTAGGACTGCGTTTCGATCTAAAATAGGGTAAGGGAGATTAGTTTTTTTGCTCTAAGCTTGTTCCCGTTTCAATACTGTGTTGCATTTCTTCTGTAAATTAATCCTTATAATAGGTCCTTTTACAATGGGAACAACTAATTACGGTATGGTTGCCCACTCTAAATAGGGAAATCCAGAACAAGTGGAAATAGGTTGTACTTGTTGTCGCAGTCAGGGTGCCCTTGTTTTCGCAATAGGGGCAAACCACATTTTGAAGCAATATTGAAGTTGTTTTTCCAGGTTTGGTTCCGAGAAATAAAATCATTTCCTTGTTATTTATACTCTTAGAATAGTATGGCAATTTAACCAATATTTATTTTACATGCTTGCCTTTTACTTTTTTCAATAGGTCTTAAAGTGCTATCTTTATCCTTCTAAAAAACATAAAGATTGATTTCGAAATCCACCATAGACAAAGTATATGAGTCGGCCCGTTTGGAGGAGGTAATCGGAGATTTTGTACAATTGAAGAAATCGGGTTCCAACTTTAAGGGACTAAGCCCTTTTACAGATGAGCGCAGCCCTAGCTTTATGGTCTCCCCGGTAAAACAGATATGGAAGGATTTTAGTAGTGGAAAAGGAGGTAATGTGGTAGCTTTTTTGATGGAGCACGAACATTTTTCCTATCCTGAGGCTATTAAATATTTGGCCAGAAAGTACAATATTGAAATTGAGGAAACAGAGCTGAGCAGCGAACAGAAAGAACAGACCAATGAACGGGAAAGTATGTATCTGGTTTCTGAATTTGCCCAGAAATATTTCTCGGAGGTCTTATGGGAAAGGGAGCAGGGCAAGGCCATTGGTCTAAGTTATTTTAAGGAACGTGGCTTTACGGATGATACCATCAAGAAGTTTGATCTGGGCTATTGTTTGGATCAGTGGGACGGTTTTACCAAAGCAGCCCTCAACAAGGGGTATCAATTAAATTATTTGGAGAAAACGGGTCTCACTATTGTCAAGGAAGATGCGGCCGACAAGGATAACAAAAAGACCTTTGATAGGTTTAAAGGGCGAGTTATGTTTCCTATACACAGCATGAGTGGTAGGGTGCTTGGTTTTGGGGGCAGGATATTGACGAATGATAAAAAGGCGGCCAAATACTTAAATTCCCCGGAAAGCGATATTTACCACAAAAGCAAGGTGCTATATGGCATCTACCATGCAAAGCAGGCTATTGCCAAGGAAGACAACTGTTACTTGGTAGAAGGGTATACGGATGTTATTCAGATGTACCAAAGGGGTATTCACAATGTAGTTTCTTCCAGTGGTACGGCTTTGACTTCAGATCAGATCAGATTGATCAATAGGCTCACCAAGAATATAACCGTTTTGTTCGATGGGGATGCGGCTGGATTACGAGCTTCGCTTAGGGGAATAGACCTTATTCTGGAACAGGGGATGAACGTTAAAGTATGTACCTTTCCGGAAGGGGAAGACCCTGATAGTTTTTCCAAGAACAATGACTATGAGGATGTGGTGCTATACCTACAGGAGAATTCCAAGGACTTTATTCAGTTCAAAGCTTCTTTGTTGGTAGAGGAAGCAGCCAACGACCCTATCAAAAGAGCGGATACGGTTAGGGATATTGTTAATAGTATTTCTAAAATTCCAGATAGGATACAGAAGGAAATCTATATACAGGAGTGTGCACAGATTATGAATATTTCCGAGGCGGTTTTGTTCAATACCTTGGCGCAGATTGGGAAAAAGGATGTATCGGATGCCAATAAAAAGATAAAACAGGAGCAGCAGGCCTTTGATGTGGTCAAGAACGAACCATTAAGACAGAAGGTAGATGTGCAATACGAGCTAGAGCGTAAGATTATAGAGGTGTTGCTGCTTTATGGGGATATGGAACAACAATTCGAGGATTTGGTTTTAAAGGAAAATGAAAAGGGCGACTTGGAACTGGAGCCGGAATCTCTGGAGGCCAAAGTTTACGAAAAGATATATCTAGATTTACAGGACGATGAAATTGAGCTTGCCAATGAGCAGTTCAGAAATATTTATTATAGATTGATGGAAGACCTTAATGAGAAGGAAATTTTTTCCATTACCACCTTTATTGCAAATTTGGACCAAGAACTGGCATCGGAAATTTCTTCAATTTTAATGGAAGAAGAAAAGTACGTTCTGCATCGCTGGGAAGAAAAGGATATATATCCGAAAGATAAAAAAGTAGGGATTTCCCAATTGGTAAGCGAAACCATTTTAACGTTGAGATGCTACTTGATTAAAAAGAGGATAGGTTCCCTTCAGGAGAACACCTTAAATAAACAGGAAGGAAATATGGAAACCTTGGAAGAGATTATGAATTATATACAACTCAATGTATTGTTGAACAAAAAGCTCAACAGGGTTCTTTCTTAGTATTTCGGAATAGAGTGGATAAAAAAAGACTGAAGTCCTATTTATTAGGAAATCAGTCTTTTTTATTCTTGATTGGTTATTATATCTAGTACAGTTCCAAAGCTTTGGCCTGCTGTAATAAATCCACTAGGTTGTCAACATTTAGTTTACGCATTAAGCGCGCCTTATAGGTGCTGACCGTTTTTTCGTTTAGATCCAAGCCTTGAGCTACTTCTTTGTTTCGCTTACCACTGGCCAAGAGCTTAAGGACTTCTACTTCCCTTGTGGAAAGTTTTCTAAAGAACCTTCTTGGTTTTTGTGTGCCTTCATCAAAAGCAAGGCGTTGTGCCAATTCGTTGGTAATAAACATATTGCCCTCGCTAACTTTTCGTATAGCGCTTATTATGTAATCTATTTCCGATGTTTTGGATAAGTAGCCAAAAGCTCCTGCACGGATAGTACTTAGGGCATAAACATCTTCAGACTGACCGCTATAGATCAAAACCCGTATATTGGGGTATTCCTTTTTTATTTTTCTAAGGGTTGCAATGCCATTAATTTCGGGGATGTCCATTTCCAGAAGAATTACGTCCGGGGTAAAAAGTTCCAGTTTGTTGAATAATTCCGTGGTGGTAGATGCATCGGCGATAACTTGAATATCGGAAACCGAATCCAAGACTTGTTTTACGCCCATCCGTACTATAGGATGATTATCAGCAATTAAAATTTTGATCATTTTAGGTTATTTTTCTAGATTTCAACATCAATAATCATGTCTAAAAATACTGACATGCAATGTAGGGTTAAAATATCTAATTCGATAAGCAAAGCTTCACTTTTTTATCCAAAACGGAAAATTTTCACATGTTTTTTCGATTTAATCACTTGGTTCTTAGGTGAGAGGTTCATTTTAACGAATTTGGTATTTCACAAACAGGAATTGGAACCATCTTATGTCTGTTTGCGCGGTTAAATCTTTTGTATATCTGAAAAACCTCTTTTTGCCTATCAGAAAAATCCGTCTCCGCTTTTCCTTCTTCGTCCATTTGCATGGCCCATTCCAATTCTGGATAGGATGCTCCTATTTGGTCTTCGTCCGTTCTGTCGTCGCCCCATAGTCCATCGGTGGGTGCGGCCTTAATAATGTCCTCGTTAACGCCAAGGACCTTGGCAATTTCGTAGACTTCGGTTTTTAGTAGATCGGCAATCGGACTTAAGTCTACACCGCCATCCCCATATTTGGTGTAGAAGCCTACGCCGAAATCTTCCACCTTGTTCCCGGTACCGGCTACCAGCAGTTTGTTTAGGGCAGCAAAGTAATATAAGGTGGTCATTCTTAATCTGGCCCTGGTATTGGCCAAGGACATAAACCTATCCTCCTCATTGTCAACGGCGGGCAATGCATCTACCAAACTATCAAAAGTGGGTGTAAGGTTTACCTGTAGTCTTTCAACATTGTTATAGTTCTTTTTTAACCATTTTATATGGTCGGATGCACGGGTAACTTGGCTTTCGGCCTGGTGTATGGGCATTTCCAAACATAAAAGTTGTAGTCCTGTTCTCGCGCATAGGGTAGAGGTTACCGCGGAATCTATACCTCCGGAAATTCCGATTACAAATCCCTTTATATTTGCGTTGTTGGCATATTCCTGTAACCATGTTACAATGTGGTCTATAACTTTTTCGGTCTGCATATGAACAATTTATAAGGTTTAAAAACTTAACTTTGCACCGTAAAAATAAAGCCTAGAGTTTAATATTTAAAACATTAACCGAATTACTTTAGAATGCGAAAGGCCATATTCCTTGTTTTAATCCCAATTATTATTTTTTGCAGTTGTGATCGCAGCGATAAATTGGCCGATGAGGTCTCTAAAATAAACGTAGATTTAAAGGTTTACAGATTTGATAGGGAGTTTGCAGAAGCTAAACCTTTGGATATTCCTATCCTAAAAGAAAAGTACCCCTATCTTTTCCCTGCCAATTATCCGGATAGCATTTGGGTGGCCAAATTACAGGATACCCTACAAGTAGAAGTTATGGATGAAGTAGGAAAATCTTTCCCCGACTTTGAAAGTGAAAAGGAAGATATGGAGTGGTTGTTTAAGTATATAAAATATTATTTTCCTTATTATACAATACCAAAGGTTGTTACGGTTACCTCGGAGGTAGATTATAATAATAGAATTATTCTAACGGATAGCTTGCTTCTTGTTGGTCTTGATAACTATTTGGGAAGTTCCCATAAATTTTATCAAGGTATTTCCAAATATATCGCTAACGATTTGGATAAACAATACATGACCCGCGACGTGGCAAGTGCATTTGCCAAAGCTGTTGTGGCACCACCGCGCGACCGTACTTTTTTATCGCAACTTGTTTATTACGGTAAAGAACTGTTTTTAATGCAGCAGCTTATGCCCCAAAAAAATGAAGCTGTTATTATAGGCTATACACCGGATGAGTTGGATTGGGCTGCAGTCAACGAAGAGCAGGTTTGGCGCTATTTTATTGAACGCGAATTGTTGTACAGCACCAATAGTAAATTGGGACCAAGATTTTTGGATCCAGCTCCTTTCTCCAAGTTTGAATTGGAATTGGACAACGAGTCACCTGGTAAAATAGGGCGATATTTAGGTTGGCAAATAGTCAAGGCCTTTATGGATAACAATAATATTACTTTACAGGAAATGTTGACCCTACCTGAGGAAGAACTTTTCAAAAGGTCGGGGTATAAGCCAAGAAAGCTGTAAGAGTTAATACAAATCAAAAAACAAAGCAATGGCAAAACTACATACATCAGAAATTACGTTACGAGTTGGATTGGACGAAAATAGGGTCCCTGAAGAGCTATGGTGGTCCGCCCAGGATGGGGGTATAGACAATGAAAAAGCCAAGGCAATGCTATTGTCCGTATGGGATAGTAAGAACCAGGAATCTTTAAAGATTGATCTATGGACCAAGGATATGCCGGTAGATGAAATGAAAGTTTTTTTTCATCAAACCCTGGTTTCCTTGTCCGACACTTTTATGAAGGCTACCCAGGATGAAAAAATGACGGCAACCATGAAGGATTTTTGCGATTATTTTGCAGAAAAATTGGAGTTAAAAAAATAGGCGCCGATCAAGTTTCTTGCCTGTATCTTGGTTTTAGAGCTATTCCTTTAAGTAGTTTCGGTGTTTACCGACTAAATTGCTGATAGAGATTCTTAATTTGTAATGATGGATGGTACCCTAACGAAGCCACTTGTGTTTGTTTACAATGCCAATTCCGGCTTGGGTAATGCGCTTTTGGACAGTATCCATAAAACCTTGGATCCAAAGTCCTACAATTGTAACCTATGTGCCATAACCTTTGGCTTTTTTTCTGAACACAAGAAATGGAAGGAGTTTAGGAAAGAATCTGGTCTGGAAATGGAATTTCTACATCTGGACGAGTTTAAAAAGCGCTTTCCTAACGAAAAACAAGATAGGGAGTCCTTTCCACAGGTCTTCATTTTAAAAGAGGGAAAGCTTCAAGGGTTTCTCCGCAAAGGAGAGATAAATGACATGAAAAGTCAAGAAGATCTGATTTGGGCCATACAGGCAAAGTTATCCTAGATGAAATTTGTGGGAATCAGAAAGTTACTTTAGGTCAATGCCTTGAAGAAATTGGTGTTTAATTCGTCAATAAAGCTTAGTAATTCTTCTTGACCCATACCGTTGGTAGAGGAGGTAACAAAATAATTGGGAGCCTCTTCCCAAACTCCTTCCAATAATTCCTTGATATAGGCATTGATATGGTTTTCTATGGCTTTAGGTTTCAATTTATCCGCTTTGGTGAAAATCATGCAGAACGGAATCTGGTTTTCTCCCATCCATTCCAAAAATTCCAAGTCCACTTTTTGGGGTTCATGTCTTATATCGATCAAAACAAATGCACATACCAATTGCTGGCGCTCTATAAAGTAGTCGGTGATATATTTTTGAAAGGTTTTTTTATCTTTTTTGGATACACGGGCATAACCATAACCGGGTAGATCTACCAAAAACCAGTTTTCGTTTATTTTAAAGTGATTTATAAGTTGTGTCTTTCCTGGCCTACCAGATGTTTTGGCCAAACTTTTTCTTTGGGTGAGCATGTTGATCAAGGAGGACTTTCCTACATTGGAGCGACCAATAAATGCGTATTCCGGCAAATGTTCCTTAGGGCAATTTGCTACGTTGGAATTACTCATAACAAAGTCGGCCGACTTAATTTTCATTTGTTCGCTTTTAAAGGTTATAGGTCTTGACCCTCGTTTAGAAATTTCTTTTTTCCAGCCAGGCGTCAAGTACAGTGTTAAATTCCTGTGGATGTTCCATCATTGGGGCATGCCCGCACTTTTCGATCCAGTATAGATCGGAATCAGGAAGTAGTTCATGGAATTCTTCTGCCACATTGGGAGGGGTAACACTGTCATTTTTGCCCCATATGATACAGGTAGGGGTCAACATATGTGGTAAATCTTTGGACATGTTGTGTCTAATTGCACTTTTTGCGATGGCCAGAGTTTTTACCAGTTTAATGCGGTCGTTTACCGTAGCAAAGACTTCGTCTACAATTTCCTTGGTGGCAACTTCGGGATCATAAAATACGTCTTGAGCTTTTTTCTTTATAAATTCATAGTCGCCACGCTTGGGATAACCATCACCCATTGCGCTTTCATAAAGTCCGGAACTACCTGTAATTACAAGCGCCTTTACCTTTTTTGGGTATAACTTGGTATGCAGTAGGCCAATATGTCCGCCAAGTGAATTGCCTAGAAGAATTACATCTTTAAGATCCTTGTGTTCTATAAATCCTTCCAAAAATTTAGCAAAGCTCTTTACATTGGTCTTGAGCAATGGCATATCGTATATAGGAAGCTCGGGTACCAATACCTTGTAACCTTTGGGTGGAAAATGATTCATAACCCCATGAAAATTACTCAAACCACCCATAAGACCGTGTAGTATTATAATAGGTGTTCCTTCACCCATTTCAATATATCGGTATTTTCCCTCTTTAATTATCTTTTTTTCCATTAAGGACAGCTTCTAATCTTAGTTGGCAAATATAGGCATTTCATTATTATGCAAGTATAGACAAGTTTTTGGAACGGTGATATTTAATGATAATTTTTTGTTGAAAGATTTTTTGTTGCATTGGTCCGGTGAAATTTTTGAGACGCATTTGAGGTGTCGTTTGTCGATAAAGTAGGCAATTTATTAACAAAGTGGTATTTTGTGGTAAATTGTGGTAATAATTTCTATATATTTGAGTTATTAAATTAAAAACCAGCTACTTTAAGTGATTAATTTCATTGGAACATATGATTGTAAGGCCGATTCTAAGGGAAGGGTAATGCTTCCTGTGGCGCTTAAAAATCAAATGTCTCCCGTAATAAATGATGGTTTTGTGGTTAAACGTTCTGTTTTTCAACCCTGTTTGGAACTGTATCCTATGGCGGAGTGGAATCTGTTGATGCAGAAAATGAACAAAAAGAACCGATTCAAGAAAAAGAACAACGATTTCATAAGAAGATTTTCTGCAGGAGTAAAGGTGGTGGAAATAGATGCTACCGGTAGGTTGTTGATTCCAAAAAATTTGGTGGATGTGGCAGGGATTACTAAAGAGGTGGTGTTGAGTTCGGCAATTAACATTGTTGAAATTTGGGATAAGGACAACTATGAAAAGGTTTTGGAGGAAACGGCCGAGGACTTTGCAAGTTTGGCCGAGGAAGTAATGGGAGATGACGACGATGACTTATCATAATCCGGTATTGCTGACAGAGTCTGTTGAGGGGCTCAATATAAAACCCGATGGGGTTTATGTGGACGTAACATTTGGTGGCGGAGGACATTCCAGGGAGATATTGAAAAGGCTGGGAGAGAATGGAAGGCTGTTGGCCTTTGATCAGGACGAGGATGCTTTGCCCAATGCTATTGATGATGATCGATTTCAGTTGATCAATGAAAACTTTAGGTATATAAAACAATTTTTGAAGTTCTATGGCATAAGGAAAGTGGACGGGATTTTGGCCGATTTTGGGGTTTCATCCCATCAATTCGATCAGGCCGAGAGGGGTTTTTCTACCCGTTTTGATGCTGATCTGGATATGAGAATGAGCAAAAAGAATCAGATTTCAGCCTTTGATGTGGTAAATGTTTACGACTATGATGAGTTGAGGAGGGTGCTTTTTCAATATGGTGACCTGAGGAACGCGAATGCCATGGCAAAAACCATTGTAGAGCAGCGGGAAAACGCACCAATAAAAACAACCGATCAGTTGAAGGAGGTCCTTGGCCAGTATCTGCCGAAACATAGGGAGCATAAGATTTTGGCTCAGATCTACCAGGCAATAAGGATAGAAGTGAACCAAGAAATACAAGTGATAAAGGAGTTTTTGTTGCAGGTACCGGAATTGTTGAATGATGGAGGTAGGCTTAGTGTTATAAGTTATCATTCCTTGGAAGACAGACTGGTTAAAAGGTTTATTAGGGCTGGCCAGTTTGAAGGAGAGCCGGAAAAGGATTTTTACGGGAACATAGAAGTTCCTATGAAAAAGGTTGGAGGATTGGTGGTCCCTTCCAAGGAGGAAATAAAGTTGAACAATAGGGCAAGAAGTGCCAAGCTCAGGATAGCGGAGCGGGTTTAAGATTAAAATACGCAAATATTGGATTGTCATTAGTGGCGTCCATAGTAGTGCAAGAGTATTATATAATAAGGTATAAGTAGGGTAATTTTTAAGGAATGAGAAAAGGGATATTGGACATATTAAAAGGAAAGTTTTTGGTGAGTGGAGGCGCTCCCAAAAACTGGATGTTTATCATTTATGTTTCCTTTTTGGCAACGGTCATGATTGCCAGTTCCCATAGTGCTGATGGAAAAGTCCATAAAATTGCTGCCCTTGATGAACAGGTCAAGGAATTGAGGAGCGAGTTTGTAGACGTCCGTTCCGATATGCAGGAGTTAAAATTGGAGTCCACTGTATTGAGAATTTTGGAGCATGATGGTTTGTTTCCATCCGAAACTCCGCCTAAAAAAATAAAAGTTAAATCCGAAACCGAATAATAGTGCCTGTAACAGAAAAAAACATATTGACCAGATTATATATTGTGGCAGGATTTCTATTCCTGTTCGCAATTGCCGTTTTGGTCAAATTGGTCAGTATACAGATGGTGGAAGGCGACAAGTATCGGAAACTGGCCATGGATCGCACTGAAAAAATGTTCACCACTGCCCCTAAAAGAGGTAATCTATATTCGGATGACGGCAGTTTGTTGGCAACCTCGGTCTCTAGGTACACTATACGATTTGATGCTGAAACCGTTGGGAAAAGGGATTTTGAGGATAATGTAAAGCCTTTGTCCGAAGCCTTGGCGAAATTGTTGGGCAATTCGTCCTCCCACTATCAGCAATTGTTGAGAAAAGCAAAGGAAAATAAGAATCGATATGCCCTGATTGCTAGAAATTTGGATTATTCGGATTACGTTGCCGTAAAACAGTTTCCACTTTTTAACAAGGGGCCGTATAAAGGCGGTCTCATAATAGAGCAAAAAATTGTTCGTGAGCATCCCTTGGGGAAGATCGCAGAGCGTAGCGTTGGGTATGAAAGGGTTGATGAGGATGGATATTACACCAGGGTTGGGCTGGAAGGAGCCTTCGGACAATATCTAAGAGGGGTGGAAGGTAAGAGGCTTAAACAAAAAATTGCCAAAGGGCAATGGAAGCCTATTGGTTGGGATAATATTGTTGAGCCCAAGGATGGTTATGATGTGGTTTCCACTATCGATATCAATATACAGGATATAGCGCATCATGCCTTGTTGGGACAGTTGGAAAAATATAATGCGGAACATGGCTGCGTAATTGTAATGGAAACCAAGACCGGAGAGGTAAAGGCCATATCCAATTTGGGAAGGACCAGTGAAGGCAAGTATTATGAGCGACTTAATTATGCTATTGGGGAGTCTCATGAGCCTGGATCTACTTTTAAGCTAATGTCCATGGTCGTGGCCTTGGAGGATAAGGTAATAGATACCAATACCGTTATTGACACCGAAAAGGGCACGTTTAAAGTCTATAACAGAACGGTTAGGGATTCCAAGCACGGAGGTTATGGTAAAATAAGCGCCGCCAAGGCATTTGAGGTTTCCTCCAATACCGCTTTTGCTAAAATTATAAATAACAATTATAAGGACAATCCAGAAAAATTCGTCAACCGTCTCATGAACATGAACCTTCATAGGGAATTGGGATTGCCGGTTAATGGGGAGGGTACCCCGGTAATCCGTTATCCGGGGGATAAAGGTTGGTCCGGTGTATCCTTGGCATGGATGTCTCATGGGTATGAAGTTTCCCTAACACCATTGCAGACCCTAACTTTCTATAATGCCATTGCAAATGATGGGGAGATGTTGAAGCCTAGGCTTATAAAAGCGGTGAAGGAGTGGGATAAAACTATTTTGAAATTTGAGAAGGAGGTCATCAATCCGTCTATCTGTTCCAAGGAAACAGCGCACAAGGTGCAGCAATTGTTGAAAGATGTTGTGGAGAAAAAGCATGGTACCGGACATGGGCTGTATTCGCCCAATTTTTCTATGGCGGGAAAAACCGGGACCACACAAAAGAATTATGTTTCCAAGGATCCAGAGGTGATGAAGTACATTTCCACCTTTGCGGGTTATTTTCCTGCGGACGACCCAAAATATTCCTGTATTGTTGTAATTCATGAGCCAGATAAAAGCGTAGGCTATTATGGTGCCGATGTGTCGGGTCCTGTATTCAAATCGGTGGCCCAAAAGATTTATGCAAGTTCTCCTTTAGTGGATGAGGTGGACGTAAACGATGCCGAGACCAAGAACCTGGAGGAGGATTATCAAAGATATTTTGCAGCTTCCAATAAAAAATATAACGAAGTCCCTAATGTTGAAGGGATGAGTGGTATGGATGCGGTATCTATCCTCGAAAATTTAGGGATCCAAGTTGAGGTGAAGGGGAATGGAAAGGTTAAGAAGCAATCAATTGCAAAGGGAACAGATCTGAAAAAGGTTAACAAAATCATTTTGGTACTATCATGAAGACGCTAAAGGACATATTGTACGGTGTTGGCCTTTCTGCAGTTAGTGGATCTACATCCATTATGGTGAACCAGATATGCTTTGATTCCAGAAAGGTTGGAAAGGATGATGTTTTTGTGGCTATAAAAGGGCTTATTGCTGATGGTCATCAGTTCATTGAAAAGGCCGTTGCTTCCGGTGCAAAATCCATAGTCTGTGAAGAATTGCCTGTAAAGTTGGATAGTGGAATAACCTATGTGGAGGTGGATAATGGCAATAAAGCTTTGGCCATTATGGCGTCCAACTATTATGGTAATCCTTCCAAAAACCTAAGATTGGTGGGGGTAACTGGAACCAACGGCAAGACTACTGTTAGTAGTTTGCTTTATCAATTGTTTAAGAAAGCTGGTTATAAGGTGGGATTGATATCTACCATCAAGATAATGGTAGATAATAAAGAGTATGCTACAACCCATACTACTCCGGACGCCTTAACGATCAATAAGCACCTGCAATTAATGAATGATGAGGGGGTCGAGTATTGTTTTATGGAGGTCAGTTCCCATGGAATACATCAAAAAAGAACGGAAGGATTGGTGTTTGAAGGTGCTATTTTCACCAATCTGTCCCATGACCATTTGGATTACCACAAAACCTTTGCCGAGTATAGGGATACTAAGAAGAAGTTGTTCGATCAATTGTCCAAAAAAGCCTTTGCGCTTACCAACATCGATGATAAGAACGGCTTGGTAATGTTACAGAACACAAATGCAAGAAAGTATACCTATGCCCTAAAATCCTATGCCAATTATAGGGCCCAAATATTGGAAAATCAATTTAACGGCCAATTGTTAAAGATAGATGACAATGAGGTTTGGTCCAAATTGATCGGGGATTTTAATGCCTATAATATGTTGGCAATTTATGCCACGGCGGATTTATTGGGATTGGAAAAACTTGAAATTCTTCGTCTACTAAGTGAGTTGGAAAATGTAGATGGAAGATTTCAACATTATATATCAAAAAAAAGAATTACAGCTATTGTTGATTATGCCCATACACCGGATGCCTTGAAAAATGTACTTGATACTATCAATACATTGAGGACTGGAAATGAAAATGTCATCACCGTCGTGGGGTGTGGTGGTGACAGAGATAAGTCTAAGCGTCCGGTTATGGGTCATATCGCAACAGCATTGAGCAATAAAGTCATTTTCACTTCGGACAACCCCAGGTCGGAGTCTCCCACAGTTATTATAGAGGAGATGGAAGCTGGTGTGGAACCGCAAAACGCCAACAAAACACTGTCTATCGTTAACCGTAAGCAGGCTATTAAAACAGCTTGTCAATTGGCCGTCGCCCATGATATTATTCTGGTTGCAGGCAAAGGCCACGAGACCTATCAGGAAACTAATGGTGTTAGGGAGGATTTCGATGATTATAAAATAGTGAAGGAATTGCTGGCCAACTTAAATAAATAGAATATTAGGCAGGCAAGATTAAAGTGAATAACAATTAACAATAAACCCAGGAATGCTATACTATTTGTTCGAATATTTGGAAAAACACTATCAACTGCCAGGGGCGGGGCTTTTCCAATTTATAACGTTTAGGGCGGCAATGGCGGTAATGCTTTCGTTGCTACTGGCTACGGTCTATGGGAAAAGAATTATTAATTATTTACGACATAAGCAGATTGGGGAAACTGTAAGGGACCTAGGTCTGGAAGGCCAAAAACAAAAAGCGGGTACCCCAACGATGGGCGGGTTGATCATTATTATGTCCACCTTGATCCCTGTCTTGTTGTTTGCGCGTTTCTTGGATAATATTTATGTGATCCTCTTGATAGTTACTACCGTTTGGATGGGGATCATAGGTTTTGTGGATGATTATATCAAAATTTTCAAAAAGGATAAAGAAGGATTAAAAGGAAGGTTCAAGGTAATCGGCCAGGTTGTTTTAGGTCTTATGGTGGGTGCTACTTTGTATTTTCATCCAGACGTAACCATGAAGGAACATTCCAGAACTGAAATTACCCAGGATTATACCGTACAGCAAGTGCCGGGCAAGGAGATTAAGTCAACCATGACCACCTTGCCATTTATCAAAAATAATGAGTTGGATTATGCTCGTTTTATTTCTTGGATGGGAGATGGGATGGAGAAATATGCTTGGTTGGTTTTTATTCCCATTATCATAATCATTGTCACGGCGGTCTCCAATGGTGCAAATCTTACCGATGGCATAGATGGATTGGCAGCAGGGACTTCTGCAATTATAGTATTTACATTGGGCATCTTTACCCTAGTTTCGGGTAACATCATCTTTTCCGATTATTTGGATATCATGTTTATTCCTAGGGTCGGGGAATTGGTTGTATTTATCGCGGCCTTTGTAGGGGCCTTGGTTGGGTTTTTATGGTATAACGCCTATCCGGCAACAGTTTTTATGGGGGATACCGGTAGTTTGACTATAGGAGGAATAATTGCGGTTATAGCCATCATTATCCGAAAGGAACTATTAATACCCGTTTTGTGCGGAATTTTCTTTGCAGAGTCAATTTCCGTGATGTTGCAGGTGGGTTATTTCAAGTACACAAAAAAGAGATCTGGAGAGGGAAAAAGGATTTTTCTAATGGCACCTTTACATCATCATTATCAGAAAAAGGGGTACCACGAAAGTAAAATCGTGACCAGGTTCTGGGTTGTAGGAATTCTGTTGGCGGTAATTACCATTGTAACCTTAAAGGTGCGATAGAATGAAGCGTTTGGTTGTTTTGGGAGGTGGAGAAAGTGGCGTTGGAACGGCTATTTTGGGTAAAAAAGAAGGTTTTGAAGTTTTTGTCTCCGATAAGGGGATTATAAAAGAGGAATATAGAAAAGTTCTTGAACATTTTGAGATTGATTGGGAAGAACAGCAACATTCTGAAGAAAAGATTTTGAATGCCGATCTGGTCATGAAAAGTCCCGGAATCCCTGATAAAGTTCCTTTGGTGGCAAAGCTCAAGGAAGTGGGGGTGCCTATTATTTCGGAAATTGAGTTTGCTTCAAGGTATACCAAGGCAACCATTATAGGGATTACCGGTAGCAATGGAAAGACCACCACGACTATGTTGACGAACCACATATTAAAAGAAGGTGGGTTGAACGTGGGAATGGCAGGGAATATTGGTGACAGTTATGCCAAAATGGTGGCAGAAAAAGACTTTGATTACTATGTACTGGAGATCAGTAGTTTTCAATTGGACGGGATAGTGGATTTTAAGCCGCATATAGCCATCCTTACCAATATAACTCCGGATCATTTGGATAGATATGAATACAAATTTGAAAATTATATAGCGTCCAAGTTTAGAATTGCAAAAAACCAGACGAAAGAGGATTATTTAATATATGATGCCGATGATGAAGTAATAGTACAGTGGTTGCAAAAGAACCCGGTCCAATCAAAATTATTGCCCTTTTCCATTAATAAGAAATTGGACGAAGGGGCATATTTAGAGAATGATAAAATAATTATTAAGACACATAATAACACTATAGAAATGAGTACAGACGCTTTGGCTTTGGAAGGAAAACACAATGTAAAGAATACCATGGCTGCCACTACGGCGGCTAAACTAATTAGTATTAGAAAGGAGACGATACGCAGAAGTATAGAAAACTTTCAGGGGGCGGAGCATAGGTTGGAAAAAGTTCTTAAAATTCATCATGTACAGTATATCAACGATTCCAAGGCTACAAATGTAAATGCTACCTACTACGCATTGGATAGTATGAAAACACCAACTGTGTGGATTGTTGGTGGGGTGGACAAAGGGAATGACTACAAGGAATTAATGCCTTTGGTCCGAGAAAAGGTAAAGGCGATTATATGTTTGGGAACTGATAATTCCAAAATCAAGGATGCCTTTGGCAATGTAGTGGACCTGGTAGTGGAAACATTTGCAATGGACGAGGCCGTAAAGGTGGCCTATAAGATTGCGGAACGGGGAGATACCGTATTGTTGTCACCGGCATGTGCCAGTTTCGACTTGTTCAAGAATTATGAAGATAGGGGAAATCAGTTTAAGGAAGCAATAAAAAAATTATAAAGAGTGTTCGGATTTTTAAACAAAATGAATGGAGATAAAGCTATTTGGGCAGTGGTTGCCCTTTTGGCCTTATTTTCATTTTTGCCTGTTTATAGTGCTAGCAGTAACCTGGTTTACGTGGTGGGCAATGGAACCACAATTGGTTACCTGGTAAAACATGCTATACTTCTTTTAATGGGGTTTGGTATTATTTACGGCGTGCACCGCATCCCCACCCACTTTTTTAAAGGTCTGTCCTTGATTGCAATGCCAGTGGTATTGCTTTTGTTGCTTTATACACTCGCTCAAGGGCAGGTCATAGATGGGGCCAATGCCAGTAGATGGATTCGTATTCCTATTGTTGGTTTTACATTTCAGACGTCCAATCTGGCGGCGGTAGTGCTAATGATCTATGTGGCCAGGTACTTGACAAAAATAAAGGATAAGACCATAACCTTTAAAGAGAGTATTCTTCCCCTTTGGTTGCCGGTTTTTTTAGTGATAGTGCTCATACTACCTGCCAATTTTTCAACGGCTGCTATTATATTCTCTATGGTGTTGTTGCTATGTTTTATAGGGGGATATCCATTTAAGTACCTGTTGGGAATCGTTGGTGCGGGAATATTAAGCCTAACGCTATTTATTTTAACGGCCAAGGCAGTGCCGGATTTATTTCCAAATAGGGTGGATACTTGGATGAGTAGAATAGAAAGCTTTTCCAATCCTGAGGATACGGAGGCCGATTATCAAATTGAAAAGGCGAAAATAGCCATTGCAACAGGAGGATTAGTGGGCAATGGAGCGGGAAAGAGTGTAATGAAGAATTTTTTGCCACAAAGCTCCTCGGATTTTATTTACGCCATTATTGTTGAGGAGTACGGACTGCTGGGAGGTTTTGTATTAATGTTCTTCTATTTGTTGTTGCTTTTTAGGATCGTGGTAGTGGCCAATAGCAATGGAACCGTATTTGGAAAACTATTGGTTTTGGGAGTTGGACTTCCTATAGTATTTCAGGCATTGATCAATATGGCGGTGGCCGTGGAGCTTTTCCCTGTTACCGGTCAGACCTTGCCTTTGATTAGTAGTGGTGGAACCTCGAGTTGGATGACCTGTTTGGCCATAGGCATTATTTTGAGTGCAAGTAATAAGCATGTCCAATCCGAACCGGAGGAAATAGATGAGACCAACCCTTTAGAAGTGTTAAGTGGGCAGTTATAGATTTATATTATCGGGAGGAGGCACTGGGGGACATATTTACCCTGCCATTGCCATTGCAAATGAGTTGAAAGTTAGGTATCCCGATGCAGAATTTTTGTTCGTAGGGGCAAAAGATAGGATGGAAATGGAAAAAGTGCCCCAGGCAGGGTACAAAATTGAAGGTTTGTGGATAAGTGGGTTGCAAAGGAAGCTCACTTTTAAAAATTTAATATTTCCTTTTAAAGTAATAAGTAGTTTGATAAAAGCAGCAAAAATAGTGCGGAATTTTAAACCTCATGCCGTTGTGGGTACCGGTGGCTTTGCCAGTGGTCCCCTCTTGAAGGTGGCATCGGGAAAGGGAATTGCATGTGTGTTGCAGGAACAGAACTCCTTTGCAGGGATCACCAATAAGTTATTGGCGAACAAAGTGGCCAAAATATGTGTGGCATATGATGGTATGGAGAAATTTTTTCCAAAAGATAAAATCATAAAGACGGGTAATCCTGTACGTGGAGATTTGGTCTCGATGGTTGAGAATAAAGAGGAGGCGTTGAGCTTCTTTGGCCTGCAGCCAGGTAAAACTACCTTGTTGGTCTTGGGTGGTAGTCTGGGGGCAAGACGTGTAAATATTCTTATAGAAAAGAATCTTCCTTTTTTTAAGGAGCAGGGAATTCAGGTAGTATGGCAAAGTGGCAAGCTCTATTATGAGGAGTATAAAAAATATGATAGTGGGGATGTAAAGGTAGTGGCATTTTTAAATAGGATGGATTTGGCCTATGGGGCTGCGGATATCATTATTTCCAGGGCAGGAGCAGGTTCGGTTTCTGAATTATGCATAGTGGGCAAGCCTGTAATTTTTATTCCCTCTCCAAACGTGGCGGAGGACCATCAAACTAAAAACGCCCAATCCTTGGTGGACAAGAATGCGGCTATAATGGTGAAAGAAACGGAATTGGATGAAAAGTTCGGAACAGTGTTTTCGGATTTGGTCAATAACGAGCCCTTGAGTAGGAAGTTGGGTGTCAATATCAAGAAATTGGCCATGCCCAATGCTACCAAAGAGATTGTAGATGAAATAGAAAAATTATTAGTGCAATAATAGAAGAATGGGTATAAAAGATATACATAACGTCTACTTTATAGGTATTGGAGGTATTGGTATGTCTGCCCTTGCGCGATATTTTAAATTTATAGGTAAGAATGTTGCGGGCTATGACAAGACCGAGACACCGCTTACAAAGGATTTGGTGGATTTGGGTATCCAAGTGCACTATAGCGATGATTTGGAATTGGTATCCAAGGAGTATTTGGATCCTAACAATACCCTCGTTGTATATACACCCGCTGTACCCAATGATCACAGGGAGTATAATTATTTTATGGCCCATGGCTTTCAGGTGAAAAAGCGCTCCGAAGTATTGGGGTTGATTACAAAGGATACTTTTTGTTTCGCGGTGGCCGGGACCCACGGCAAGACAACCACTTCTTGTATACTGGCTCATTTATTGAAAGAGACCGGGACTCCGATTACGGCATTCCTAGGGGGGATTTCGGAAGATTTCAACAGTAATTTTTTATTGGAAGGTTCGGAATATTCTGTGGTAGAGGCAGATGAATTTGACCGTTCCTTTCTTCGGTTATCGCCTAATGTGGCCTGTATTACTTCTATGGATGCAGATCATTTGGATATTTATGGCAACAGTGAGGAACTACAAAAGTCGTTTAACGATTTTGTAAAGCGGATAAAGCCGAATGGTAAGCTGTTTGTTCGCAATGGTTTGCCTTTGGTGGGGACAACCTACGGTATTGAGGATGGTTCCGATTATTGTATTAGGAATATTAAAATAGACCAGGGAAGCTATATTTTTGATTTGGATTCCCCGGAAGCCAATCTTAAATCGGTCAGGTTCAATAAACCGGGGAGACATAACCTGCTCAATGGCTTGGTGGCGTATGCAATGGCCATTCAAGCCGGTTCATCTCCAACAAGTTTGGCGGGGGCCTTGGCCACTTTCAAAGGGGTGCAAAGACGTTTTTCCTACCAGATAAAGAATGTCAATTTTGTGTTTATAGACGATTATGCACATCACCCTACGGAAATAGATGCTGCATTCCAGGCAGTTTCCGAAATGCATCCCGGTAAAAATATATTGGCCGTTTTTCAGCCACATTTGTTTTCTAGAACGAGGGATTTTGTGGATGAATTTGCAAAAAGTCTGTCCAATTTTCCGAGTTTGTTACTGTTGGAAATTTACCCGGCCAGGGAAAAACCAATTGAAGGGGTTACCTCTCAATGGTTGTTGGATAAAATTACAAGCCCAAGGAAAAAATTAATTGGAAAGTCAGAGTTGATTTCAGAAATAATGGCCCAAAACCCCGATGTTTTAATAACCCTGGGGGCGGGAGATATTGGATTGGAAGTCCCAAAAATTAAAAAAGAGTTAAGTCTTGTCCATAAAAAACAATAAAAATATAAAAATGAAAATTAATTGGAATTTCATAAAATTCGGGGCCTTGTTGCTGGTAGTTACGGGTCTTTATGCATTTTCCAGTGCTAGGAACAAGCATAAAAAAATAGATAATATCGAAATTGAGTTTGTCGGGGATCAAAATCTTTACATGACCCAAGAGACGGTTAATAAATTGTTAATACAAAATTCCGGAGACCTTAGAAACCTGCCCAAAGAAGATATAGTTTTGAATACTATAGAAAAAGCTATCGAAGCTAATGAAATGGTGAAAAATGCCCAAGTTTACCTTACGGTAAACGGGGACCTAGTGGCTAAAGTCATACAGCGAAAACCAATCGGAAGAGTTGAGGGAGTTGCAAAGTTTTATATCGATGAGGATGGGAAACCTATGCCATTTTCCAAATATCATTCTGCGCGGGTACCTATAATTACAGGAATAGTGACCAATAAAAGTACGGAGGGAGTGTACGAGATTTTGACTTATGTAAATTCTGATGAATTCTTAAAAAAGAACATAATAGGAGTTCATATTACCGAGGAGCAAAAGTATCAGTTGAAGTTTAGGATGGAGAATTTTGTAGTGGATTTGGGTCATTTGGGAGAATTGGAGAAAAAGTTCAGCAATTTTAAAGCTTTTTATACCAAAGCGAATAAGGACAAAACGTTGAACGACTATAAGAGGGTGAGTTTAGAATTTAATAACCAAGTAGTGTGCACCAAAATTTAAGATATGGAACAAGGTAATTATTCAGTTGGGTTGGATATTGGAACCACCAAAATTGTAGCCATCATTGGTAAGGAAAATGAGTATGGCAAGATTGAAATCTTGGGTATTGGCAGATCTAAAAGTTTGGGAGTACACCGTGGAGTGGTCAATAATATTACGCAAACTATCAAGTCCATTCAACAAGCTGTTGAACTTGCTGAAGGTAATTCGGGGCTAAAGATCAGCTCGGTGGTAGTAGGTATTGCGGGACAGCATATTAGAAGTTTACAGCATAGCGATTATATAACCAGGGCGAAATCCGAAGAAGTTATCAATGAAGATGATGTGGAAAAGCTTTGTAATCAAGTTTATAAATTGGTTATGCTTCCTGGAGAGGAGATCATCCATGTCTTGCCACAGGAATTTAAGGTAGACGGACAAGCGGAGATTAAGCAGCCAATGGGGATGTACGGGGGAAGGCTCGAGGCCAATTTCCACGTAGTGGTAGGGCAGGTTTCTTCTATCCGTAATGTAGGAAGATGTATAAAGAGTGCCGGTCTGGATCTTGGAAATATAACCTTGGAACCCTTGGCATCGGCAAATGCAGTTTTAAGTCAGGAAGAAAAAGAGGCCGGTGTAGCGCTGATCGATATAGGTGGTGGTACCACGGATTTGGCCATTTTTAAGGATGGAATTATCCGCCATACCGCTGTAATACCTTTTGGAGGTAATGTAATTACCGAAGATATCAAGGAAGGTTGTTCCATTATTGAAAAACAGGCAGAGCTTCTAAAGATAAAGTTTGGTTCGGCTTGGCCGGGAGAAAACAAGGACAATGAAATTGTTTCCATCCCTGGGTTGAGAGGACGTGAACCCAAAGAAATCACCCTGAAAAACCTTTCCAAGATTATACATGCCAGAGTGGTGGAAATCGTGGAGCAGGTTTATGTGGAGATTAAAAATTATGGGCACGACGAGCAAAAGAAAAAATTGATTGCGGGAATTGTATTGACCGGAGGTGGAAGCCAGTTAAAGCATTTGAAGCAATTAGTAGAGTATATAACTGGAATGGACACTAGGATCGGCTACCCCAATGAGCATTTGGCGGGCGATTCCGATGAGGAAATAGCCAGTCCGTTATATGCAACTGCAGTGGGACTGTTGATGAATGCAGTTCAGAACAAGGCTAAAGTAAGGGAGGCTCGACAGGAAGCTGTAGAGAAAGAAGAGGATAATGGGGTTTTTACGGGCGAAGAGCATACCCAGACCAAAACGGCCCTAAAAAAGGAGCGTAAATCTATTTTTGATAAATGGTCCGAGAAATTGAAGGATTTCTTGGATAATGCGGAATAGATTATAAAATAAGAACAGTATAGTAAACCAGTAAAATAAAAAATATGAGCAAGAACACTGAATTTGAAAGTATATCCTTTGATTTGCCCAAAAATCAGAGTAACGTAATTAAAGTCATAGGTGTTGGTGGTGGCGGTAGCAACGCCATAAATCACATGTTCCAGGCCGGTATCAATGGTGTGGATTTTGTGATTTGCAATACCGATTCCCAAGCACTTCAAAATAGTCCCGTGCCCAATAAGATACAATTGGGAGTTTCGTTGACGGAAGGATTGGGCGCTGGTGCCAATCCTGAAGTAGGGGAGCAGGCCGCTATTGAAAGTATGGAAGAGATCAAGCAAATGCTTGATACTACCACAAAGATGATCTTTATTACTGCCGGTATGGGCGGGGGAACAGGTACTGGTGCTGCCCCTGTCATTGCTAAAATGGCAAAGGAAATGGATGTTCTTACGGTGGGGATCGTTACTATGCCTTTTCAATTTGAAGGTAAAATGCGTTGCCAACAGGCTCAGTTGGGAATAGAAAAATTACGTGCCAATGTAGACTCCTTGATTGTTATCAATAACAATAAATTAAGGGAGGTATATGGCAATTTGGGTTTCAAAGCTGGTTTTTCCAAAGCGGATGAAGTATTGGCTACTGCCGCTCGTGGTATTGCAGAAGTTATTACACATCACTATACTCAGAACATAGATTTACGTGACGCCAAGACTGTATTGAGCAGTAGTGGGACGGCTATAATGGGATCGGCCATATCTTCAGGTTCTTCAAGGGCGCATGAGGCCATAATGAAGGCTTTGGATTCCCCCTTGCTGAACGACAACAAGATTACTGGGGCTAAGAATGTACTGTTACTTATCGTTTCCGGTGCTCAGGAAATTACGATAGATGAAATAGGTGAGATTAATGACCATATTCAAAATGAGGCTGGTTTTGGGGCCAACATCATTATGGGGGTCGGTGAAGATGAGGGACTGGGCGAGGCAATCGCAGTTACGGTTATTGCCACGGGTTTTAATATAGATCAACAGGATGATATAGTAAATACGGAGTCCAAAAAAATCATTCATACGTTAGAAGATGAGCAACGCGCGGAGCATAACCTTACTCCAAAGAATGTTGTTCATCAGTTGGTCGAAGAAGAGGAAATTAAGATGACTCCGGTGAAGCGCAACCCCGTGCAGGAGGAGCCAAAAATGGATTTGATACCTACTACTAATTTCATCAGGAATTTTAATGTGTTCTATGAAGAAGTAGTTGCAGAAAATGTTCAGGACGATTTTATTATTATCAATGCTTCCGATGAGATCAAGGATATAGAAGTTGTTGATCCACGGGTAGTATCCAACAAGGTGGAGGAAGAAGATCAGTTCGAGTTCAGTTTTGATATGCCTTTGGCGAAAAAGCCTGTAGAAGAGGAAGAAGAGGCGCAACATATCATAACCTTCGATCTGGATGAAGAGGTAAGGGATTTTGAGGTGAAAGACCACGTAGAAGTAATTCCTGTCCTAGAGTACAACAAGAACGGTGAAAAGCGTTATAGTTTGGACGATTATATGGAGTTGGAAAAGAAACTTACCGGAGCCAAATCCAAGGCTGAGGAGTTTGAGCCCCGTATTGTTGAGGACGAATTGATATTTGAAAAGCGTACCATTGCAAAACAGGAATCGAACCAGCAGAGGGTGAATGTGGAGGACGAAGATCCCATTAATACCCCAATTGAAATCCTGTTAAAGGAACGCGCGGACGAGCGCAGAAGGAAACTGAAGGACTTTAATTATAAATTCCAGAATAGCCTTAGTAATTTGGACGAAATATCCAAGCAACCGGCTTACAAAAGACAAGGGATAAACTTAAATGAGAACCCTAAGGAAAGCAAAGTTTCCAGAACAAGCTTAAGTGAGGATAGTAATGACGATATTCAATTGCGTTCCAATAACTCTTATTTACATGACAATGTAGATTAGTACTGTTCGCAGAAGTATAAATCCTAAAGTTTAGACCCGAAAATAGCTTTTATTTTCGGGTTTATTTTTATCTTCGCAGGGCTAAAAAAAAGATATGGGTTTACAGCAGAGGGTAATGGAAGATATGAAGGCGGCAATGAAGGCCAAGGATACGGTGGCATTGGAGTCGTTACGAGCTATAAAATCGGCCTTATTGTTGGCACAGACCGAAACAGGCCCGGGAACGGAACTGTCCGAGGAAGATGAAGTAAAGTTGGTTCAAAAATTGGTAAAGCAGCGCAAGGATAGCGCGGCCATCTATAAGGAGCAGGGACGTGAGGATCTGGCAGAGCCTGAATTGGCGCAGGCAGTGATCATCGAAAAGTTCCTTCCGGAGCAATTGACAGAGGAAGAGATAGAAAAGGTAGTGGTAAAGACCATAGATGCCGTTGGGGCATCAGGGATGAAGGATATGGGCAAGGTAATGGGGATTGTTTCCCAGAAATTGGCCGGACAGGCAGATGGGAAGACGATATCTACTATTGTAAAAAAGAATTTAATGTAAATGTAGTCAGTTGCAGTGCATAGTGTATTTGTTTATAAAACTGCCTACTGTTACTGCCCACTGATAACTAAATAATGGCCCCGTGGCGCAACTGAATACCCGCCCGTGCCTGAACGTGGTAGGGTAGTTGTAATTGAATAATCATTGGCACGTTCGGGCGGGGCGCATCAGATTTTATAGAGAATGTATAAGGTCTATGTAATATATAGTAGTAGTTTTGAAAGATATTATGTTGGGATTACGGATAATATAGAAGTTCGAATCAAACAGCATAATTCAGGAAAGACAAAATCGACCAAGGCTTATGTACCTTGGGAAGTAATCCTGACGGAGGATTACGAAAACAGGTTGGCAGCTAGAGAACGAGAAAAGTATCTAAAATCGGCTGCAGGTAGACGTTGGAGAAAATTAAATATAAGGCCCCGTGGCGCAACTGAATAGCGCATCAGATTTCGGCTCTGAGGGTTGGGGGTTTGAATCCCTCCGGGGTCACGGATAAACCACAAAAAAGTGGTTGTGCTAGCGAGCTTCAAAAATGAAGCTCGCTTCTTTTTTGAAGTATAGCGAAGTGCAACTTTTTGTGGTTTTCAAAGCGTAGCTTTGAGGGATGGGCGCAGCCAATCCCCAGTCTTTCGTATGGGTCTGGAAAGTTGTGGGATCTAGTTGCAGCTCGCTTCTTTTTTGAAGTATAGCGAAGTGCAACTTTTTGTGGTTTTCAAAGCGTAGCTTTGAGGGATGGGCGCAGCCAATCCCCAGTCTTTCGTATGGGTCTGGAAAGTTGTGGGATCTAGTTGCAGCTCGCTTCTTTTTTGAAGTATAGCGAAGTGCAACTTTTTGTGGTTTTCAAAGCGGAGCTTTGGGGGAAGGGCGTAGCCAATCCCTAGATCTGGTTTAGGGCTGAAGTGGGTTGTTTTGAAGTATAGCGAAGCGCAACTTTTCGTGGTTTTCAAAGCGGAGCTTTGAGGGATGGGCACAGCCAATCCCCGAGTCTTGAATTAGGGGATTTAAGAATACGCGTAAACCAACAGCTAATAAGATTGCCTCTTTCAGATTATTCCCTGTTGTCCTTTTTAAAAATATTGCCAATGCCCTTGCCAATCTTCTGTATAGTTTCAATTCCTTTGTGGATTGGTTCAGGGTTGATCTGATCATAGCGCTTGCTCCCAAGTTGTTGTACGAACTGCTGAGGGTATATAATAAGCCGACTATTATTAGGGAAATGTTTTTCCATTTTTGACGGGAGGTTTTCGAGCATAACCATGTAAGATGCCGCACCTTCACGGGCAGAAACCAAAACAAATAAATCATTTTCCCTTACGCTTTTGGAGAGATCCGGGAAATCTTCCCAATCACTAAATTGACTGGCTGTAATTGAAGCTGACAATTTAGAATCCTTGATCAGTTTTTTAATGGATTTCGAAGTGGATTCATTGCAGTATAGTTGAATTGGGATACTTAATTCCTGAGCCAATTTTGCCATTTTTGTAAACCAAAGTTCAAAGCCGTTTTCATGTTCGGTTAAGGGAGGGGCCGCAATTACAATTCTTCTATGGGACACCAATGGCTTTTCAAAATGACAAATTATAGTGGTTTTATCGGTGTTGCTTATTATACTGTCCACTTTTTCACCAATAAGTTTGTCTATGAATCCAGTGCGCTTTGGCCATCCCAAAACAATGATGTCTGCCATTATTTCTTTAGCAATACGGGATATTCCACTGGCGGCGTTATGGTCGATTGTGGTAATGATACTTACTTTTGTTTCCGTTGCTGATGCCTGTTCTACGAATTCTTCCAGTTTTTTTCTGGCTTTTAGAATATTGTTCTCAGCTTCTTCATTATTGGATACCACCGAGAGAACCGATAAGGGATTGGCCGATTTTTTCCCTTTGATAAAAATCGAAAATTCGAGCAATTTTTCCATGTTCCCAATATTGGCAATGGGCAATAAAATGTGCTCGTTATTCAATCCATTTACTTTCATTGGTCCTAAGCTATCGTCCTCTGTCTCAACCACAAGTTTTTTAGCGGCTTTTTCCGTAGCAAAGGAGGCAACAACACAGGTAATTAGGATAAGTATAATGGTTCCGTTCAGGATATTTTCATCTAGAATTTGCGCTTTATATCCTACTAAAATTACCGCAAGTGTGGCAGCGGCATGGGAACTGCTCAATCCAAAAATAAGCTGACGTTGGGTTTTGGTGTATTTAAAAGCAAGTTGGGTTACCAAAGCTGCAAACCATTTGCCAAAAAGTGCTACAATTGAAAGTGTTGCGGCTACAATAAGCGCGGTTTCACCCTTTAGAATAACACTAGTATCGACCAACATTCCAACACTTATCAAGAAAAAGGGAATAAATAAGGAATTGCCTATAAATTGTATCCTATTCATCAAGGCAGAAGAATGGGGAATGAGTTTATTTAGGGCCAATCCTGCGACAAATGCTCCAATAATCGGCTCAACCCCTGCTAATTCGGCCAAGAATGCAGCAAAAAATACCATGGAAAGGACAAAGATATAATGGGAGTGTTTTTCACTTTCCAGTTTACGAAAAAACCAATTGGCAATCCTTGGAATTATTAGGAACATAATAGCGGAAAAAATAGATAAAGAAATTCCCAAGCGAATCCAAAAGGCCATATTCAGATTCCCCTGGCTGTTTCCCATAATAACCGCCAGAATGATTAGTACGGCCGTGTCCGTTAATATGGTGCCACCCACGGTAATGGCTACAGCCTGGTTTTTCGACACTCCTAATTTGCTTACAATAGGATATGCCACCAGTGTATGGGTAGCGAACATACTGGAAGTAAGGAAACTGGCATTAAAGTCGTATTCCAGAAAGAAATAGCAAACAGGGAAACCGATGGCCAACGGAAAAATGAAGGTAAAAAATCCAAACACAAGACTCTTGTTTCGGTTGGATTTAAACTCGTTCATGTCCAGTTCCAGACCTGCAATGAACATGATATATAAGAGGCCAATGGTTGAAAATAGATCAATGGCCGAATTTTTTTCGAGAATATTTAGTCCAAATGGCCCGATTACCACACCGGAAATAATTAAACCTATTATTCCGGGAATATTTAGTTTTCTTAGCAGAATGGGCGATAACAGAATAATAAAAAGGATTAAAGAGAATATCAGCACCGGATTTTCCAATGGCAATTCAAATTCGTGTCTGAGGTGTTCAAAGAAATCTTTCATCCTGTTGATATACCCTTTTTAGGTGAGCTCTAAATTCAACTATTTTTGGTTAATAATATTCGTTAAGTGAAAGAATTCTTTCACTTAACGATCCCTTGATTTGGCTAATGCAAAGTCTCGAAATTTACGCGCGGTCCAAATGGCCTTAAGTATGGAATCAATGAAAATATTGGGAAATCCTTTCGAATTCAGGTTAAAAGGGAATTTATATTTATAGAGGTCAGTAGTTAGTTACTTATTAATTGTGATTGATA
>TARA_R110002020_G_scaffold254617_1_pt1 | contig 73700 bp, 67 predicted proteins | sample TARA_R110002020 | Tara Oceans TARA_R110002020 (sample SAMEA4396489) | marine metagenome | biome: Westerlies Biome; feature: [MES] marine water layer (ENVO:01000295) within the mesopelagic zone...; material: water (ENVO:00002006), including particulate matter (ENVO:01000060) such...
AAATAAATGTTGAACCAAACGGTCAACGCTATTTAGGGAAGTACAAAAATCTAGAGTTAAGCTTATTTCATATTGCGTTAATCTCCTTACTGGTAGAATAGCGGATATACATGTTACTCAACATAATCAAACCAAAAAATGCTAAGACTTAACTAAAGAAATTACATTTTCTCCCAAAATCTATTTCAACTTAATATTACTTTAAATGAATTTTACAGTAACCGATGGCATTATTTTTGAATTTTTTTCATCCGTGAAACTAAAAAACCGGCAAAATCATGAATTACCTTATTATATTTTTAATCTCAGTAATTATCATTTTTACCCTAATCATGGTACTGTTTGCAGATTCAAAAAGCAGCAATAGCATTCATAGGAAGGGAAATAAATTGACTATATGGCATCCGTTAAATAAACAAGTGATAAATCTAAATTCCGACGTGAAAACATGGAATATCCAAAAGATTAGATGGTTTTGGTGGGGCACCATCTACTCCGTGAACATAGAACTACTATCCGGTAAATGGAAAAAAATATATTCCAGATCCATCACAGGCAAATTGGAGCCATTGATTTCACATTTGGAAAAAATTGCCCCGGAAAAAAAACGCGAACCCTGAAGCTGACCTCAGGTAATCCGGTCTAGCTAAAGTCGGGGATTATCATACAGGCATGAATTATCAATTCCATTATAGACTGCCTCTGCTTAAATCTCGGTATGTTTCCACAGCAAAACCTTTAACGTTCTACTCTATTTTCTCCCGTTCTGGTTCTTTAGGGTTTCTCTCCATATTCAAATTAAGTTTCATGCCATTTTCATTTCTCACATACAAGGTGCGGGTAGGGAATGCAATGGATATTCCCAGTGCTCCAAATTTCTCATAGATCTGGAAATTGAACTCCTGCTGTATGTCCATGTAGGTATTGAAATCCGCGCTATTGATAATATAGACAATCTCATAGTCCAGACTGGAATCGCCAAATGCTTTAAAATGTGCTCTGTCAAAATCCACCTTTTTCTCTGATTCTACTATTTCTTTTAAAAGTCCCGGGATCATCTTCACCTTTTCTACAGGTGTTTCGTAAGTCACTCCCACTGAAAATACAATCCTCCGGCGCTGCATTTTCTTGTAGTTATGAATACGGGAACTGGTCATGTCACTATTGGAAAAAACCAATTGCTCGCCCGAAAGCGTCTTGATTCTGGTCGTTTTAATCCCGATTTTATCTACTATTCCATTCTTGTCTTCAATCACCAGGAAATCCCCTACTTCGAAGGGTCGGTCAAAAAAGATTACAAAATAATTGAATAAATCACCTATAATATTCTGGGCTGCCAGCGCTATAGCTATCCCTCCTATGCCCATACCGGCAATGATAGCAGAGACATTATATCCCAGATTGCTGAGCATAAATATCAACCCGATCATCCATATAATTCCATTGATAATCAGGATGACGCCACCCATTTGTTTTACTTTTTCTTCGCCACCCTCCTGCTTTCTGATATAGGATCTCAGCATCATCAGGAGTATGCTGGACACTAGCCTGATAGCATAATAAGTAATGATAACTACATACACTACCTCCAGTATGTCTGTCACCCTTTGTGGCCAAACCAGCGTTTTCAAGCCAGCATAAATTATGGTGAAGTTCACTATTGGAACTACATACAGCCTTACGCTCTCTACGACAAAATCATCAATTGAAGTTTCTGATTTAGCGACTAACTTAGCTAGGCGCTTTAATATTATTTTTTTAAAAATCAAGACTAAAAGCAATCCTAGCGCAATTCCACCCAACATGATCAGGTATTCTTGCACGGAATTCCCAAAGTACTCTCTATCTAATAATTCTTCCATAATAGTTTGGTTTTAATCTGTTAAAGATGATTCTGAGCTTACATCGGATAGCTATCCTGTTGATTGTGAAAATCGCTCATATTCAGTAGTAAAGGGTTCATGACCTATTTGAATTAGAGAAAGCTGTTAAGCGTTGCATTTCAATTTTCCATTTCCTTATTCTAACTTGTTTTGAAGATGTGTAGCACTTCCCAGATAAAGCTCAGCCGCTTCCATAATAGTCTCTGAGAGCGTCGGATGCGGGTGAATGGTAGAGGCGATTTCTTGGGCAGTTGCTGCCATCTCTATAGCGAGACAAATTTGTGGGATCAGGACTCCGGCATCTTTACCTGCTACGGCTCCTCCCACTAGTCTATCTGTTTTTGGGTCAAAAATCAGTTTAGTCAATCCATTTTCACCGTTAATTGATACGGCTTTTCCTGACGCTGTCCAAGGAAAAGTGACAACCTCAACTTCCAAACCCTGTTCTTTAGCCTGACTTTCAGTCAACCCGCACCAGGCGATTTCGGGATTGGTAAAAACTATTCCTGGGAACACTTTAGCATCATATCCTGCCCCGGATTTTCTTGCCAAAACTTCCGCCACCGCTCTGCCTTCATGGGTGGCTTTGTGAGCTAGAAGAGGTTCGCCAATGATATCACCGATCGCATAGATGTTGTCTATTTTGGTTTTTAACTGCTTATCCACATTTAGGAATCCTTGCTCATCTGTTTCCAGATTCGCATTTTCTAAGTTCAAACCCTTTGAATTAGGTTTTCTGCCAACTGCGATAAGGACCTGGTCAAATTCCTTCACGTTTTTACGCTTCTCTGTAATTAACACAACTTTTGCTTTTCCCTTTGAGATTTCCGCTTTCTCCACCTTGGTTTTAAAGTACAACTCCTCAAATAACCCTTCATTTGCCGCCTCAAACACTTCCACCAGATCACGGTCAGCTCCGGGAAGAAATCCTGAAGTCATTTCTGCCAGAGACACCTTTGACCCCAAGGCAGCATATACACTTCCGAGTTCCAGACCAATGTATCCTCCACCGATGATCAGCAGTCGCTTTGGAATAGCTTTCAGTTCCAAAGCATCAGTGGAATCGATAATTACATTATGATCAACTTCTACACTAGGCAATGCAGCAGGAATAGAACCTGTTGCAATTACTGCCTTTTGAAATTCCAGAATAAATTTTTTTCCGTCATTCTTTTCTATTTCCAAAGCAGTTTCTGATTTAAACTTTGCTTTACCTCTGATGTATTGGATATTCCTTCCCTTTGCAAGTTGACCAAGACCAGCTGTGAGTTTGCTGACTACTTTATCCTTCCATTTGCTGATTTTCTCAATATCGAGCTTGGGGTCTTCAAAAGACACTCCCCACTGGCTGGCATGCTGGGTTTCCTGTTTAACCTTGGCTAGATGCAGCAAAGACTTGGAGGGGATGCATCCACGATAAAGGCAAACCCCTCCGGGATTCGCCTCGGGATCAATCAAAGTTACCTCTAAACCTAAGTCCGCTGCCCTAAAAGCCGCTGCGTAACCTCCTGGCCCTGCTCCGATAATGACTATTTGTGATTTCTTTTTTTCCATCATTCTCAATCGATAAAGGAATTAATCATTTTTTTTGCCTGCCAGATGAGTCGGACTTCCAAAGTACGATTCGGCTGCTTCCATAATAGTTTCAGAAAGTGTGGGATGAGGATGCATTGTGAGCGCCACATCTTCGGCCGATGCGGACATTTCTATTGCAAAGGCAATTTCAGCGATCAAGCTGCCTGCTTTCTCCCCCACTACTCCGCCGCCAACTATCCTTCCGCTCTCCTTGTCAATTATAAGTTTGGTAAGACCATGTCGGATGCCCATGGAAGCTGCTCTTCCAGAGGCTGACCAGGGGAATTTTACCACTTTGATCTCTACCTCCTGCTTTTTGGCTTCAACTTCCGACAATCCGCACCATGCAATTTCTGTCAAGGGAGTTGCTATAATGGAAGGAATGGCATTGAGACTATAACCTTGGGTTTCTTTACCTGCCAAAACTTCAGCAACCAATTGTCCTTCATGAGATGCTTTATTGGCATAAAATGGTTTTTCTGTGATATCACCGATAGCGTAAATATTTTCATTACTTGTTTTTCGGCTCTCATCTACCTGCACAAAACCCTCCTCGTCTATCTCTACACCAGCTTTATCCAGCTGCAACTGACTGGTATTAGGTTCTCTTCCCTGTGCGACTAAAACAAGATCGTATTCTTCTTCCCAGGATTTTTCCTTGTTTTTAAAGCTGACCTTTACCTTATCATCCTTTACGATTGCTTCTTCCACCATGGTTTCCAGAAATATATCAGTGAAGAGCTCCACATTCTGCTTATTGAAAATATCGGCCAAATCCTGATCCAACCAAGACAGGATACCTGATGTGCTTTCTGCTAAACTAACTTTGCTGCCAAGCGAAGCATAAATACTACCGAGTGAGGGCCCGACAAAACCTCCCCCCACCACCAGCATGGTTTCAGGAATTTTCTTTAGCTCCAAAGCGGTAGTGGAATTGATGATCCTTTTTTTGTCAAATTTTGCTTTTGGCAATTCCTTAGGAACAGACCCAGTGGCGAGGATCACTTTTTCGAATACTAAAGTAAACTGATCTCCCTCGTGTGGATTCACTTCTATTTCGTGCTCAGAGAGAAAAGTTGCTGTTCCTCTTATGTATTCTATTTCCCGGTCCTTGGAAAGTACTCCAATCCCTTCGGTTAGCTTCTTTACTGTTTCATCTTTCCATTTCAAAAGAGACTTCACATCTATTTTTGGCGCAGTGAATTCCATCCCCCAATCTTTCGCCTTAGCTGCCTCTTCTTTTATCTTCAGCACTTCCACCAAAGTTTTTACAGGAATGCAGCCTTCATGAAGACAGGTTCCTCCCGGTTCGGCTTCTTTACCAATGAGGGTGACATTTAAGCCCAAGTCTGATGCTTTGAAGGCGGCGGCATATCCTGCGGGGCCCGCTCCTATCACTACAATTTCCCTTTCTTCCTTTTTAGCCATGTTATCTGATTTTTACCTGCGAGGATTTAATAGAATTTACAAAAAGCCTAAGCTCCTAACAATGCCTTAAAGGGATCTTCAAGGGCTAAACAGATCCATCTGAGGAATCTAGCACCATCTGCCCCATCGATCATTCGGTGGTCGTAAGAGAGACTCAATGGCAGAATCTGACGCGGTTCAAAATTCCCGTCTGCTGTATAGACAGCTTGGGTTTTTGCTCGGGAAACTCCCAAGATGGCCACTTGGGGAGAATAGACAATCGGTGTAAACTGGGTACCTCCAATTCCTCCCAAATTGGAAATTGTAATATTGCCGCCTTCCATATCCTCCGGAGATAATTTCCCCTGACGGGCTTTCTCGGAGAGTGCTCCGATTTCCACCGCAAGCTCTATGATAGTTTTCTTGTTCACATCACGGATCACCGGTACCAAAAGACCTTTTTCGGTGTCTACTGCTACTCCGATATGGTAATATTTTTTCAGGATCACCTTTTCATTTTCCATATCGATGCTGGCATTGAACTGGGGAAACTGCAAAAGAGCATTTGCCATCACCTTCACCAAAATGGCAGTAATGGTCAGTTTTCCGCCGGATTCTTCTACTTGACCTTTATTATTCTTCCTGTATTCCTCTGTTGCTGATATATCAGCCTCATCAAACTGAAAAACATGAGGGACAGTCTGCCAAGATGTTAAAGTATTCTTTGCTGTGGCCTTCCGGATCTTAGAGAGAGATTCCCGTTCTACAGCTCCATACTTACTGAAATCCGGTAATTCAATTTGCTGTGGATTTTTGCCTTCATCTCCCTTTTTACTTGACTGGGCTTTGACATCCTCCTCTTTGATCCTTCCTCCGGGGCCGCTTCCCTCTACATTGTTGATGTCCACTCCTATTTCCCTAGCCAATCTTCTTACCCCGGGAGACGCAGCCACTCCTCCTGCAACGTCTTCAGATTCCTTTTTTACAGGCTGATCCTTGGTCTTTTCGGGCTTTTCATCTTCATCGCTTTCTTCCTTTTGCCCATCTGTTTCATCTTCTTGGGCTTTTCCTTCAGACTTTTTGTCTTTACTTTCCTCTAACTCTTTATCTTCTTCTTTTTCAGCCGAGATCTCTTCTTTTTTATCTGCTGTTTTACTCTTCTCTTTCTTTCCAGGCTCCTCTTTTTCTTCCTTATCGGATGGTTTTTCTTTCGATCTGTCTTTTGATTCAGCATTTTCTTTCTCCTCTTCTTTCTCTTCAGAAGACTCTACTTTTTCTTCATCACTTCCTTCCCCATTTTCATCTTCTTCGAGAATCAGGACTACATCTCCCACCTTCACTTCATCACCTTCTTTTACTTTGATTTCCTTCACAGTTCCACTATGGGAGGAAGGCACTTCGACGGAAGCCTTGTCTGTTTCTATGGCGATAATGGACTGTTCCTCTTTGATGCTATCTCCTTTGGAAACCAAAATTTCTACTACTTCAGCGCTATCAACACCTTCAGATATCTGTGGGATTTTTACTTCTATGGCCATGATGTTTCTATTTATTTGATGAATGAATAAGGAAGTTCTGGGATTAGCTTTCTCGGGATCAATTCCCAAATCCTTTGCTGCACGTTTGAGCTCTTCCGCTTTTAATTGTCCCTCCAGAGCCAGCTCATATAGTGTGGCAAAGGCAATATACCGGTGATCCACTTCGAAAAACTCCCGAAGGGCCTGCCGGGTATCACTTCTGCCAAACCCATCGGTTCCGAGTGTAGTCAGTTTTCCAGGAAACCACTTTGCTACCGATTCCGGTAAGACTTTCAGGTAATCACAAGCTGCGACAAACACGCCTTTTTCTTCCTGAAGGCAATGCTGGATATAATTGGGTTTTTTATTCAGCTGAGCCTGATTCCGATTACCCGTCTGAATAAGCATACTTCTGAAACTGACCATCCGGTGTTTCATTAAGCCTCTTGATTAGACTACCATCTTTGTCCTGCTCGAAAAGTGGATCCCAATCGCTACCCCACAACAGCTTGATCACATTCCACCCGGAACCTTTAAAAAGTGATTCCAGCTCCTGCACTACTTTCCCGTTTCCTCTCACTGGGCCATCTAATCGCTGAAGGTTACAATTGACCACAAAAATCAGGTTATCCAATTTGTCTCGCGAGGCTACTCCAATAGCTCCGATAGATTCCGGTTCGTCCATTTCCCCGTCTCCCAAGAATACCCACACTTTTTGTTTGTTTTCGGCGATAAGCTTCCTCCTTTGCAAATACATGTTAAACCGTGCCTGATATATGGACATGACTGAAGACAATCCCATGGACACAGTCGGGAAATTCCAAAATTCAGGCATCAAATATGGATGTGGGTAAGAAGAAAGCCCCCCTTCAGGATCCAGCTCCCTGCGAAAATTAATCAACTGCTTTTCAGTAATTCTCCCTTCCAAAAAAGCTCTGGCATATACACCCGGTGAAGCATGGCCCTGGAAATAAACCAAATCCGAAACGCCTTTTTTATCTATTTTGAAGAAATGGTTAAAGCCGACTTCCAGCAATTCTGCCAGGGAACCATAAGTAGAAATATGTCCGCCTATGCCCTTAGATTCCTTATTTGCCCGGACGACCATGGCCTTCGCATTCCAACGCATCATCCCGGTGAGTTTCTCTTCTATTTCCAGATCTCCAGGGTATGCGCTTTCTTCATTTGTTGAGATCGTGTTGACATAAGATGTGTTGAATGAACCGGTATAGCTAACGCCATGCTTTTGAGCCTCATTTTGAAGAATGCTCAATAACTCCTGAACACGTTCTTCCGGTTCGTTTTTCAGCACATAGCGAAGAGAATCAATCCATTCTTTATTTTCTATCTGATGTTCTGTTTTTTCTTTCTTAGGCATCTTCAAATTTTTTTTTTAAAGTCAGATTTAACATGCATCGCTTTGGACATTCCTTTTATTTTTATTTGATTATCCGCAATGATGCCAGCCACATTAAATTCTTTGCTTATCTGGTCGGTAGACCGATGACCGAAGACCGAAGCGGCCTCAATTCTTAAGTTTAACATATCCTACATTGCTTTTCCTACCTTACTGGTAGTAAAGCGGATATACAGTTATTTTTAATACATTTTTTCGCTCTTGCATTTTTAGGACACGAATGTTTTTCTGGGTACGGAGATGATCAGCGGTGTTTACTTTCCGCTTCGAGGATGTTTTTAATCCCTTTTGCCACAGCATCAGGATTAAATGAAATGCTGGTGATTCCCTCCTCGACGAGGAACTTGGCAAAATCCGGAAAGTCGCTCGGAGCCTGGCCACAAAGCCCAATTTTCTTTCCTTTCTTTAAGGCTTTTTCGATCGCCACGCTGATCATTTGCTTGGCAGAGGTATTATTCTCATCGAACAGATCACTGACCAGAGCTGAATCCCGGTCAAGACCCAAGGTGAGCTGGGTGAGGTCGTTGGATCCAATGGAGAATCCATCGAAGATCTCAGCAAATTCCTCAGCTTGGAGAACATTGGAAGGGATTTCACACATTACATAAATCTCCAGGCCGTTCCAGCCCTGCTTTAGACCAAAATCTCCCATGAGATTAATGACCCGCTTACCTTCGTCTACAGTTCTGCAAAATGGGATCATCAACTTCACATTGGTCATTCCCATTTCATCCCTGACTATCTTCATCGCCTCACATTCCATCTGGAAGGCCTCCTTATATTCTTCGCTGTAATAGCGTGAAGCACCTCGAAAACCCAGCATGGGATTTTCCTCCTGAGGCTCGAATTCCGCTCCCCCGATAAGATTTGCGTATTCGTTGGATTTAAAATCACTCATTCGCACTATTACTTCCCGAGGATAAAAAGCCGCTGCAATGGTAGCGACTCCTTCAGCTAACTTTTCTACGAAAAAGAGACGTTTTTCTGGATAGGAAGCACTCAGTTCTTCAATATTGCTTTTGGCTTTGGAATCCTTGAGCTTATCAAAGTGAAGCAAAGCCAACGGATGGATCTGTATGGTATTGTTGATCACAAACTCCAGGCGCATGAGACCTACGCCTTTGACCGGATAGCTGCTATAACTATAGGCCAATTCGGGATCTGCCAGAATAAGCATTACTTCGGTCTTCGGTTCGTCGAACTTTTGGAAGTCGATTTCATTTTCCTCCCATTCCAAAAATCCCTCATATATTTCACCATAGGAACCCGCAGCGCAGGAAACTGTGATTTCCTGACCATCCTTGATGGTTTCTGTGGCATTTTCTGTTCCCACTACTGCAACTGCCCCAAGTTCGCGCGCAACGATGGCCGCATGACTAGTCCGTCCTCCGCTGTTGGTAATGATGGCAGAAGCTTTTTTCATGACATTGTCCCAATCTGGATTAGTGATATCGGTGACCAAAACATCTCCTTCCTTGAGCTTGTCAGATTCATCAGGCGAATCCAATCGACGACTGACTCCTTTTGTAATCTTATTTCCTATACCAGTTCCAGAAGTGATCAGTTTACCTTCGCTTTTCAGTTTATATTCCTTGATACTTGTTTTTTCCTTCCCGGAGTGAACCGTCTCAGGTCTGGCTTGGACGATGTAGAGTTTACCGCTTTCACCGTCTTTAGCCCATTCTATGTCCATAGCGCGGCCGTAATGCTCCTCGATTTCCATGGCCCACACAGCAAGCTTATAAACCTCTTCGTCACTGAGCATAAACTTTTTCTGGTCTTTCTCCGCAGTCTTTTTGTTCACCGTAGTATCCCCCTTTTTAGAAGCTGTCCCGGCATACACCATGGTCTTTTCCTTGGAGCCTAGGTTTTTGGAGATGATGGAGCGCAACCCTTTCTTCAAAGCTGGTTTGAATACATGGAATTCATCAGCATTCACGGCACCTTGGACGACATTGTCCCCAAGTCCCCAAGAACCTGTGAGAAATATCACCTGATCAAAGCCCGTATCCGGAAGAATGGTAAACACAACTCCCGCGGAAGCTTTGTCGGATCGTACCATCTTCTGCACTCCGGCAGAGAGAGCCACTTGCATGTGGTCAAAGCCGTTGTGTTCCCGATATCGGATTGCCCGGTCAGTAAATAAGGATGCGAAACACTTTTTGCAGGTTTCCAGTGTGTCTTCTGGCCCCTGAATATTCATAAATGAATCATGCTGACCAGCAAAAGATGCCTCCGGTAGATCCTCCGCAGTAGCACTGCTTCTCACTGCCACACTCGTCAACACTTCTTCTTTTTCCTCTAGTTGGGCATACCCCTCCTTTATTGCCTGTGCAAGTTCCTCTGGAAACTCTCCTTGAAGCATAAGATCGCGGAGTTTCTTTCCAATTTGCTTTAGGTTCTTGAACTCCTTCTTATCCAACTTGTCAAAGTTGCTGATCAACTTCTCTCTGAGTTGGTTATGTTCCAAATAATCCCAATATGCCTGCGCAGTGGTAGCAAATCCGGCAGGAATGGAAATGCCTTTCGGGCCAAGTTCTCGGATCATTTCGCCCAAAGAGGCATTTTTGCCACCTACAGCTGCTGTATCCTGATTGTTTAAATCGCTGAAAAATCGAATGTATTTACTCATATTCGCATCTTTTTAAAATTCAACTTTCATTTCAAAGCAGTTTGTGCCAAAAGTATTTTCAACATAAAGACACCCCTAAACTATTGCCTCCAAACCCTCAGCTTGCTAAAGGATTTCTATGGTAGGCCTATTCACCGTCCAGAAAGGGCAGGCCTAAGAACTGTAAAACTTTCTCTCCAGTAAGCCAAAAAAATCGACCTTTTGCTTTTACGGAGACAAGCTTTGCATATGCAAATCCCTACGATTGAATACTTTTGAAACCCCGAGTTCTGCTTTTCCCCTCTATTCGGACAAAAAAAATGCCGTGGGGCAGTTTGCTACTTTTATATACTTGAAAAAGTGGATCTATCCATAGAGGATGCATATGTGGGCGAAAAAGTTTGCGTTTAATATTTGATAAAATTATGCATTCATAAATTGGCGTAACATTTATACCCCAATCTGATCAATGCATAACCCACTGACTACTATCAGTAATCTGACATAAAAAAGCTGATAAAATGTTTTTAGAATACCTGCACTAAGTCAGTAAAAATGAACTCTAAACCAATTGCCTAATCTTACTTTTTCGAAGAATTCACTATTACCTGTCCGCTCATTTCATCAGGAATATCTATTCCCATGAGAGAAAGTACAGTTGGCGCAATATCAGCAAGCTGACCATCATTCAACTCTAGCTTTTCTCCATTTCTCAATAAGATACAGGGAACTGGATTGGTTGTGTGGGCAGTGAATGGAGATCCATTGGCATTCTTCATTTTCTCAGCATTGCCATGATCTGCGATAATGATCATCGCATAATCATTTTCCAATGCCACTTTTGCAATCGCCGCTACACAGGAATCAACTGTCTCACAGGCCTTAATCGTGGCTTCGATATCACCAGAATGACCAACCATATCAGCATTGGCAAAGTTGAGGCAGACAAAGTCCACATAGCCCTCTTGTAGTTTGGGAATGATGGCATCACGGATATCCATTGCGCTCATTTGGGGAGCCTTGTCAAAGGTGGAGACATCGACAGTATCTACCATAATCCGTTCTTCTCCCTCAAATGGCTCCTCTCTACCACCATTAAAGAAATAAGTCACGTGCGGATACTTGATGGATTCTGCTATTCGGATTTGCTTTTTACCCTGACTGGACAATACTTCGCCAAGGGTAAATTTCATATCATCAGCTTCAAAAAGCACCTTTACATTTTTGTAGTTCCGGTCATAGGTCGTCATGGTCAGAAAATGTAAATCCATTTTATGCATCCCTACATCCGGAAAATCCTCTTGGGTAAGTGCCTGGGTTATCTGCCGCATACGATCTGGACGGTAGTTAAAACAAATGACAACGTCACCTTCATTGATGGTCGCCACAGGCCTATCACCTTCGGTCAAAACTATCGGATCGATAAATTCATCGGTTTCTAAATTTTCATACTTTTCACGTAACGCTTCCTTCCATTTGCCCGCCTCCACGGATGTATCAGCAGTTCCCCGAACGAGCGCATCGTAAGCTTTTGCAGTTCTTTTCCAGTTTTTCCCCCTATCCATTGCATAATATCTGCCCATAATGCCGGCCAGTTTTCCGGTAGTTTCTTGCAGATGCTCCTCTATTTCTTCCAGAAAACCAATCCCACTCTTGGGATCTGTATCTCGACCATCAGTGATGGCATGTACGAAAAGTTCTTTTACCTGATGTTCTGCAGCTATTTCGAGCAGTGCTTCCAAATGCCTGATATGGGAATGTATCCCTCCGTCCGACACCAGACCGATAATATGGACTTTCTTGTTTTGCTTTTTAGCTACTTCAAAGTCATTCAACAGCATCTCATTTTTATGCAAATTTCCTTCTTCTATAGCTTTGTTTATTTTTACCAGCATCTGGTAAACAACTCTTCCGGCGCCGATATTTATATGGCCTACTTCAGAATTCCCCATCTGTCCTTCAGGAAGTCCTACTGCTATACCATCGGCTTTTAACTGGGAATGAGGCTGCTCCTTCCAGATTTCATCCATGAAAGGAGTTGTAGCCTTCTCGATGGCAGAAGCGTCTTTTTCTCCGCTTGGAGCTATCCCCCAGCCATCGAAAATTACAAGTATGACTTTCTTTTTCTCCATGATACTATGTTTGTCACTAGAGCAAACTTGCCTATGTCAATCCTAAGCAGAACTGCCTCCTGTTTTCTCTTTTTTATTAATCCAGTCCACTATTTCCTCCACATCTTCCTTTTTGCATAATTCGCTGCCCGGAGTAATGGTGGCAGCCGTCCCGGCAGCTACGCCCCATTTGATGGCATCTTCCATTTTATCCCTTCTGGAAATAGAAAAAATAATACCAGCGACCATGGAATCACCAGCGCCAACGGTGCTCTTCATCTTTACCGTAGGCGGAACCACATAGTCTAAGATATCCTTGGTGACCAGCATCGCTCCCCTGGCTCCCAGCGAAACGATGAGTGTATCGGCCTTTCCATCTTTGATGATTTTTCTGGCGATATCTTCCTGTTCCATTCCTGTAATCTGTTCTTTTCCGGCGAGCGAACTTAATTCGGAAAGATTCGGCTTCATGATACATACTCCAGCTTCAGCGGCTTTCAACAAGGCTTTTCCGGAAGTATCTATCACACATTTGATGTTCTTTTCTTGGGCAATTTTTGCCACCTCACCGTAAAATCCCTCCGGTGCGCCAGGCGGCAAACTCCCACTTGCCACCAGATATTCTGTCTCATCCGGCAAATCCTGAATTGCGTCCAGACATCGCTGCAGTTCGCTTTTACTCAGTTCACGTCCCGGCATCCCAAAGCGATAATGGTTACTTGTGGATGATTCCATGACCATTAAGTTTTCCCGGGTGGGATTTTCAGTTTTGATTCTCAATTGTACTATGCCTTCATCTTTGAGCAGCTTTTCGATCTGGTCACCTGCAGGGCCGCCTGCGGCGTAAATAGCCAGCGATTCTCCTCCCAGGATTTTGATGGCGCGGGAGACATTGATTCCGCCTCCTCCGGGCTCATAGGTAGGTTCATCGCAGCGCAGTTTTTTCTCTGATTGTAGCAGATCTATAGTCGTGCTTTTATCAAGAGCAGGATTTAGTGTTAAGGTTGCTATTTTCATGTAACTAGTCTTTTTTACGGATAATTTTTATGAGTTGGATAATGATCAAAGGCATCACTCCGGAAATTGCTATCAATCCCCAAATCCGTGGTTCCAATTCCTGAAATGACAGAACCTCTGAAACCGCAGGGATAAAATAAGCCGCGATCAGCAATGTAAAACACAAGGCAAGTGCCATCCAGATATATTTATTTCTTGTGACCTGGCTGTTGAAAATATGCTCGTTGGCATCCCGCATATTGAACACATGCAGCAGCTGGGCCAATGCCATACTGAAAAATGCCACATTGTTGTTAATCTCTTCCGAGGCATCCCATACAAAATGCGCATATAAGTAAGCTCCGGCAATACTCACTGTCATAATCACCCCGTACAATGCGATCTGTAACCAATTACATTTGGTCAAAATCGGCTCCTTGGGGTCTTTGGCAGGCTTTTTCATAATTCCCGGATTTCCCGCTCCCACTCCTAGTGCCAAAGCCGGAAAAACATCAGAAAGGAGGTTGAGGAAAAGAAGCTGTAAGGGAAGTATAGGAAGTACAAATAAGGTAAAGCTGATCAACCCTATAATGAGGATCTCACTGAGGTGGTAAGACAACTGGTAGATAATAAACTTCCTGATGTTGCCAAAAATATTCCGGCCCTGTTCGATAGCTTTCACGATAGACCCGAAAGCATCATCTTTCAAGACCATGTCCGATACTTCCTGTGCTACTTGGGTGCCTCTCTTTCCCATAGCAATTCCGATATTGGCTTTCTTCAAAGCAGGAGCATCGTTTATTCCATCTCCTGTCATTCCTACTATTTCTCCCTTTTCCTGGAAATAGCTTATAAGCTGCAGCTTCTGGGAAGGATCTACCCTGGAAAAAATCCGGGTTGCCAGAATGGTTGAATGGTCTTCGCTGTCAAGCTCTTTTTGTAGATCGTGGCCTGCAAGTACCTTGGGATCTTTATCATCCTTATCGTTAAAATTGACCTGTTTGCCGACATTTCTGGCTGTGCCGGGATGATCCCCTGTCACCATAATCACCTTAATTCCGGCTTCATGACAGGTCGTAATTGCATCAGACACTTCCTTTCGGGGTGGATCAATAAATCCTACTAGACCTATCAAAACCATTTCCTCTAAAAACTCCTCTCCTTCTTTTCCCTCTGGAAGTTTATCTAAGGTTTTGTAGCAAAAAGCCAACACCCGCAGTCCTTCATCTGCCAAAGAATCATTTTTCCCATGCCAAAACTCTTTATCTTCTTCAGATAACTCCTTCACTTCTCCGTCCATCATTACCTGAGTTGACCGCTCAAGGATAGCTTGAGCGGCGCCTTTTCCTGCTATGTATAGTTCTTCTTCGTCCTGATAAATGGTTCCCATAACCATGGTTTCCGAATCAAAGGGATCATGCATTTTCCGCTCAAAGCCTCTGTATTCTTGAAACTTGTCCTGATCGTACTTTCTTGCAAAATGCAGCAAGGCCACTTCAAGCGGATCTCCCTCATCTTTTCTTTTATCTTTATTTTCCTTCGATGCTGCTGACTTTTCGCCCTCATCGGAAGCATCCTCCTCCTCTTCTTCCAGAGTTGCATCATTTGCTAGTACCGAGATTTTCAGAAAATGGTTGAAATTCTCATTTTCTGTAGGGTTCTCATTTTCTTTAATAGATGGTTTGTCTTTCTTGTGCCAGTCCACTTCCATCCGTGCTTCTTCAGAGAAAAAAAGTGTACTGACGGTCAACTTATTTTCAGTAAGTGTTCCTGTCTTATCAGTAAAAATGACCGTGGTTTCGCCCAATGTTTCCACCGCTTCCATTTTTTTCACGATGACATTCTTCTTTGCCAAATGCAACATTCCTCTAGCCAAGGCAATGCTTGCTACGATAGGCAGCCCTTCGGGAATGGCTGCAATAATCCAGGCTATGGAGGTTTGGACGAGTTGATAAATTTCCTCACCTGCTATCCATCCGAAGACAAAAAACGCTACAGCTAGGCCTATCGTAATAAAAATAAGGTTCTTGGTAAGCTTGTTCAATTTTTGGTGCAAGGGAACTTCATCCTTCTCCTGCTCTCCCACCATGGCGGATATACTTCCCAATTCTGTATTCCTCGCCGTAGCAAACACAGCTATCTTTCCGGCCCCACCAGTCACCGCCGTTCCTTTATAAACAATATTTGTACGGTCTGCTATTTGTTTTTCTTCCGGCAGTGCGTCAGGAGATTTGGCCACCGGGACAGACTCGCCAGTCAGAGAAGATTCATCCAAATTCAGTTCTGTAGCCTCCAGAATCCTTCCGTCTGCCGGGATAAGATCTCCAGACTCTACCAGCAAAATATCGCCGGGGACGATTCCCTCTGCATCGATTCTCTCTTTTTTTCCATTTCTGAGCACCTTGGCTTGGATCTTATCCATCTGCTTTAATGCCTTCATGGATTTCTGAGCCTTATACTCCATCCAAAAACCAATAATGGTGTTGATCAAAAGAACTACAAGAATGGCAATTCCCTCGGCCGTATCCCCAAAAATAAAGGCTAGGATAGCAGCTGCTGTGAGTAGGTAAACTACAGCATTTTTGATCTGGGCAAGGAGAATCTGCCACAGGCTTCTTTTTTCCTGTTCCTCAAGAATGTTTGGTCCGTATTTCTCTTTTCGTTTGGTGACTTCCTGGTCAGAAAGGCCATTCTCCGGATCGACAGACAAGGCTTCAACTACCTCTTCAAAAGGTTTCAGATATGCGTTTTCAACGATTTCTTGTGTCTTTTTACTTTCTGCCATTCCTTGCTGGATTATATTTTATGATTATATGCAATGATGCCATTTACCTAAGATCCTTTGCTTATTTGGCCGGAAGACCGATGACGGAGGACCGAAGTGGCGTCAATTCTTAAGTTTACCATATGGAGTTCTGGATCATTTTTTCATGACTCCAATGTAAATTCCTTCACTACTCCTTTTTCGAATTCATATATTTTATCAAAAACACCGATCTTCAATCTATCTCCTTGTCCTTCTTCAAAAGAGACTTTCAATCGCTCATCCTCTATAGAAACTACTACCCAATGGCTTCTGTATTTGACTTTCAGGGAAACATGTTTGAGGTATTCTAGCTTATGGGGATTTACCCATAGGGCATCTTCGCCTACTTCAAGCCCCAAAAATCCGCGTTGCACAAGATTAAGTGAGCCAGCCATAGCACCTAAATGGATACCCTCTGCAGTCGTGCCGCCTTGTATATCTTCAAAATCACTGACCAGGACTTTTTCAAAATTTTTCCAGGATTGCAGTTTATCATACTTCAGCATGATCCAAGAGAATACTACCCTGCTTAATGTCGAACCATGTGAAGTCCGTTTTTTATAATATTCTATATTTTTGAGAATGTTGTCTTTGGTCATCTCATACCCAAGCCTTTTGAAAATCCCATAGATCTCGTCCCTAGAAAACAAGTAAAAGAGCATGAGTACGTCTGCTTGCTTACTGGCTTTATATCGATTGGGATCTTTGTCCTCATTTTCGAGAATCCTGTCAAGTCTATGGATATCCTCATATTTCTCCTGATATTCTTCCCAAGGGAATTCTTCCAGCTTTTCATAACCATCAAACTGGTTGATAATGCCGTCTTCTATAAAAGGCACATACATTTTATTGCTGATTTCCTTCCAAAGTTCGATTTGCTTGTCATCGATATCCAGCTCATTGAGCAACTCCTGCCTGCGTCTCTTATCGATAATATCCAGAATTTCCAATCCCTTTTGCATCACCCAAGCTGCCAGTACATTCGTGTAGGCATTGTTGTTCAGGCCTGGCTCATCCGAATCGGGATAGGAAGTGTGATATTCGTCTGGTCCTACTACATGAAGTATTTTATACCGGTCTTCTTTTTCATTGTAGCTGACCATGCTTGCCCAAAAAGAGGCAATATTCAGGAACATTTCAGCACCAAAAAATGACATGAAGTTCCGGTCATTGGTTGTCAAAAAATAATTCCAGATGTTAAAAGCAATAGCTGAATTTACATGCCTTTGCAAGTGTGTATTGTCTGCCAGCCAGTGTCCTGAGTCAGGATTCAGATGCACAACCTGGCTTTCCGACCTTCCGTTGCTACCACTCTGCCAGGGAAACATGGTCCCTTTTTTCCCCTCCTCCTTCGCCGCAGCCTTGGCCTCATCCATGCGGTAGTAGCGGTACATCAATAAACTACGTGTGATCTCTGGAAAGCGAAGATTCAGAAAAGGAAAAATAAATAACTCATCCCAAAAAATATGACCTCGATAAGCTTCGCCGTGAATTCCTCGGGCGGGAACTCCCACATCCATGCCGATCACATTTGGCGAGACGGTCTGCAGGATATGGAAAATATGCAGGCGCAATAGCCTTTGATTGGTATCATCTTCCAAAAATTGAATATCAGCTCTATGCCAAAGGCTATCCCAGGCGTCTATATGTTTATTCAGGAGATTTTCAAATCTTCCGGCACGCTTTACATTATTGCTTGCTTCCAGCTCGGGCTCACTGATCGCTACATCACGGGAGGTAAAGATAGCAACGGTTTTTTCCACACAATACGTTTCTTCAGACTGGACCTCAATTGTCAAAATCTGCCCAATGTAACCGCCCTTTTGATGGGTTTCTATAGCCGGTTGCATAGTTTGATCCTGATGGAAAAGTGTCGTCCGGGCTGCTTGGGCCATCTTGATTTTGGACTGCTTAGTCTGTACTGACAAGAGGATTATATTTTCATCAATCTGCCGGGTGTCATGTTGGTCTAAATGTTGGCTTTCAAGATCGCTGTATCGATCTACGTTGTCGTTGATCACGTCCCCATCCAATCCTGATCGGAACTCTATCTTGCCGCTCCAGTTTTCCGGTGAAAACTCCCATTCCAGACCAACCAAGTGCTTTCTGTGCATGCTGACTATGCGGCGGCTACGGATGGATGTGCGTCTTCCCTGAGCATCTTCCACCCGGAAATTTCTCTCCAAAAGACCTTTATCCATCTGAAGTTCCTGTCGATACTCCAGTACTTTGTACTTCTCCAGATCCAGCCATTCTCCATCCACAGCACGGAAAGTCAACCCAAGCCAATTGGGGAAATTGACAAAATCTTCATTCTCTATTGTTTTTCCAGCGATTTCAGTTTTTGCACGGTTGAAGCCTCCTGCCAGATAGGTTCCGGGGTAATTAAACTCGTTATTATTACTTTCCTCAGCCGCGCCTCTTGTAGCTATATAGCCATTTCCCAGGGTGCATATAGCTTCCCGGTGCTTTTGCTCCTCAGGTTTCCAATCTTCATATAGTATGCTGAATCTTTCCATAATTATCTTCCATAGGTTTGTTAGGTGATGGATAAAGAAAAGTCATGTATGATAAATACGATATGTATTCATAAAACCAGTAAGACATCCCACACAAACTACTGATTTATATCTATTTATGAGATATCTTCCTTTTTCAAAGACTTTTTAAATTCTTCTAAAAAGCGAATGACTTCTGAAAAATTCCTTAGACTATAAGTAGCTCGCGTCTCTTGGTCATGAGAGCCGACGATTATCCCGACACCGTCCTCCGCTATTTCTTCAAAGGCATCTTCATCCGTAATATCATCTCCTATATAAACAGGAAAAAGGTGGTCCCTTTCCGAGCCCAAGGTATCTTTGAGCCACGTAAGTGCTTTCCCTTTGTTCCAGTCCAGATCCGGCTTGAGCTCCCGAATTTTCTTACCACCGCCTTTTTTGAGGTTCGGCTGTTGCTTTAATTCCTCCAACACCGCATCCTTCACTTCTCTGGTTTTAGACTTTTCCACATTCCGGTAATGAACAGCGATAGCGTATTTTTTTCGCTCTACCTGCACTCCGCCTATTCCTTTCAATCGTTCAGTTAGGTTGCGCTCAGCTTCATCTAGATCCGGAAGTACATTCTGTCCCTCTTCGTGTTGCTTTTCCAGATCATTTGGCCCTTTGATATCAAAGCCATGACTGCCCGCATAGATAAGTTCGGGAAGTCCCACCTTTGAGGATACATTTTCACGGTCACGTCCACTGATTATCACCACAGAGATGTAATCTGCAATCTCCTTAATCAGCTTTTTCATTTCATCGGAAAGAATTGCTTCCTCAGGGTCGGATACTATGGGTGTCAACGTTCCGTCGTAATCGAGGAAAAGGATGGGTTTTCTAGCACCGATTTTACTTACTATTTCTTGTGAATTTTCCACTGCACTGGGCAGATCATAAGGTTGCTTTTCATTCATCCCCTCCTTCATAAAGTATAAAGTTCTGTCAGTTTTTCTACCACTCTATCAGCTCCTGCTTCTTTCAGTTCTTTTGCTTCGCCATGTCTGGCCACTCCGATTATCTGTGCAAATCCTCCTTTTTTACCGGCTTCTACTCCGGCTATAGAGTCTTCAAGGATAATTGTTTCATTTGGTTCAACTCCCAAAAGCTCACAGGCTCTTAGAAAAATATCCGGTTGAGGTTTCCCTGGTAAATCCTCCTCTGCCAACGTCACTCCATCCACCCTGCTATCAAAATACTCAGAAACCCCTGCCGATTCTATGATATGTCTACAGTTTCGACTTGAGGAAATAATAGCCAATTTGACATTTTCGTTCTTCCATTTTTTCAGCATAGCTAATGCATCCTCATATACATGAGCACCTTTCTCCTCAACTAGCTTCCTGAAAATTTCATTCTTCCTATGCCCTAGCCCATGAATCGTTTCCACTTCTGATGAATCCTCGTACTCCCCTTCAGGAAGTTGAATGTTTCTGGATTTTAAGAAATTACGTACTCCATCAAATCTCGGAATGCCGTCTATGTATTTTTTATAATCGCGGTCTATAGTCAACGGCTGGAAATCTTCTCCATTCCGAACTCTTAAAAATGCATCAAACATTTGTTTCCAGGCTTCAGCATGTAACAGCGCTGTCTGAGTGACCACACCATCCATATCCAAAATGACGGAGGTAAACGGTTTTATTGTAGTAGCTAACATGATCGATTAAATGATTTGGTTTAAAATAAACTTCCTTTCTAGCTGGTCTGAAAAGACCACACCTGTAGCGAAATACTCACACATTTAAGAACTACCCGAATGAACTAAGCAATAGTAATTTCAGAGTTGAGATATATATTCTGAACTTGTCTCAATAAATGAACGCCCTCCTTCATTGGCCTTTGAAAAGCTTTTCTTCCCATAATCAGTCCCGTTCCCCCAGCGCGCTTGTTTATAATTGCTGTTTTGAGAGCATCTTTCAGATCATCCTCACCGGAGGAAGCTCCTCCTGAATTAATCAGACCGATGCGCCCCATATAGCAATTTGCAACTTGATATCTACATAAATCTATAGGATGATCACTACTTAATTTATCATACATATCCGGGTCAGATTTACCAAAATTGATCGTTGTGAACCCCCCGTTGTTTGTGGGTAGTTTTTGCTTGATTATATCTGCCTGTATAGTTACTCCAAGATGATTGGCCTGACCGGTTAGATCTGCGGCGGTTTCATAGTTTATTCCATCTTTTTGAAAATCACTATTTCTTGTATAGCACCACAAAATGGTAGCCATTCCCAGTTGATGGGCGTGTTCAAAGGCCTCTGAAACCACTTTAATTTGTCGGTCAGATTCCTTGGATCCAAAGTAAATAGTGGCTCCTACTGCTACAGCTCCTAAGTCCCAGGCGTTTTTTACAGACCCAAACATGATCTGATCATACTTGGCAGGATAGGTAAGAAGCTCATTGTGGTTCAATTTGACTATAAAAGGTATTTTATGCGCGTATTTGCGCGATACTATGCCCAAAGTTCCAAAAGTGGATGCAACGCCATTGCATCCTGCCTCTAACGCAAGCTTGACGATGTTTTCCGGATCAAAATAAATAGGATTCGGCGCAAAAGCAGATCCAGCTGAATGCTCAATACCCTGATCAACAGGAAGAATAGAAAGATAACCTGTACTAGACAAATGGCCACTATTATAGAGCTGACTTAAGCTTCTCAGCACAGCCGGATTCCTGTTGCTGTGCACAAAAACTTGGTCAATAAAATCCGAAGATGGTAAATGGAGTAAACTTTTATCAAAAGTTTTGCAGCCATGTCCAAGGAGGAATTCCGCTTCGGTTCCTAATACATCAGAGAGTTCAATTTTACTATCGTTCATTTCTTAGTCAGTTAAAATACAAATAGGACTAAACTTATATTCGAGTTGATTACACCTAAAACAAGGCTACTATCATTCCAAAATTGATTAGCGCGTCTCTTAAAAAAAGGTTCTGAGTGATATCCCAATAGTTCAACCACCTCCATCTAGCTACATATACTTTAGCTATTGGTCTCATTTTTGGATGTTTGATCTTGGGAATCAACCTGACAATAATTTAATTTCGATCACTATTAAAATCATATCAAAATTTAATAGTTAGAAAAGAAATCGTCGACCAAACAATCCGTTAGCCATGAAAAAGAAAAACTACATAAAATTCGCAGCAATGATGCTTGTTTCTTTTGTTGTAATGTATACAGTTATGTTTTTAAATGTGGACGTCTTTGAACATGTAATGCTGAGCGCCACCAGGACCTATATGTCTTTGCTAATGGTTGCCCCTATGGCCATTTTTATGCTCTTGTTTATGTGGGGAATGTATGAAAATAAGAAAGCCAACTACGCTATTCTCTTAGGTGCTTCAATCATTTTTGTAGCATCGCTAACTATGCTCCGAAATCAGACACTTATTGCGGACGTTCAATGGATGAAAGCAATGATCCCTCATCATTCATCAGCTATTATGGTAAGCCAAAAGGCTCATCTGAATGATCCAGAGGCGCAAGAATTAGCCAAAAGTATTATTGAATCTCAAACGCGTGAGATCCAACAAATGCAAGTTATGATACAGAGACTGGAAGTCAAAGACTAAATTGTGTCGATCAAATTAGGTGCATGGAGTCGTCTCTACCTATCTAAGGTATTCGTATAAGTTGTTGTTCACAAGAAGTTAAAAAAAGTATAATTTCACACATACTGACTATTTATGAATTACATCTACCTTATTATTTTGTTCATATTTTTCATGGGTATTAATCTCTCCTCCCTGATTATTTTCAACAATGGAAATCTCACCTGTACTTTCTAATATTACTACATGTACATTGTCCATATTTGAATAACCTTTTAATCTACATTCGCTTAAAACATCCTCCTGTGATAATCGCTGCACCTTCATTTCATCAGACAGGAATCTACCTTCGTAAAATACTATAACTGGGGTATTGGTGATCAAGGCTCTGAATTTTTTCCATCGAACTGATAGAAAAGTAAATATATATTGCATAAAAATAAATAATGAAAATGCCAGAATTCCATCACTTAAAGTAATGTCTTTGTTTAGTGAAACAGAGGCCAAACAAGACCCTAGGGCTATAGTAATAACAAAATCAAATCCATTCATTTTAGATAAGGTTCTTTTACCAGAAACTCTCAGGAGGATTACCATAGCTAAATATCCCAACACTGTCAGTACTGATGTCCTCACTATACTCTCCCAATTTTCTAAGAAAATGTTGTCCATCGTATATTTTATTTAGGTATAAAATGTAATAAGTGCATATTTGCTGAAACTGCAGAAGATTTATAACCGATCCATTTTCATACCAGTATCTGAATGACCGGACTTCAGTCCAATAAACAGAAGAAGTCCCAACTACCAGGAGGTGTAGATATAATAAATTTCCTCTAGCCACAAATACATTCAGCTGCCAAAAAAAGAAAAACAGCACGTAAATTGACTGATACAGCATTTTTTTGTAACTTAATTTCCAAGAAAAAAGCTTAAATCAGCTATATTAACACTGGATAGGCCATGAAAACCCTTACGCGAAATGACTATTATTTACTTAGTCAAGACGAAATACAAACTACACCTCGCTTTCCTCCGCTTTTTAAGGTGCATTTATATCAAGATCTATTAAAGGAAAATCGTTTAGCGACCGTGTATATCCAAATAAGAAAGGAGCCTCCTTCATCACAATTTAACAATAATGATTTTTATGATCGATGCATTGCGGAAATTCTAAGAACTCATCATACAAATGTGTATGCCTATGAAAATGAACAAATCAGATAGAATCTTTTATTAATCAAGGCTAAACTGTTCAAATAATTATCGTTTTTCTCTCCTTAGATAGCAATCAATTGATAAGCATGAGTAGATATTTTAGGAAAGGTTTTTATTAGCAAAAAAAAACGCTTAAGAAATGAGGAAGAAATAAAAGGGGAAAAAATTTCTCGCTGTGTAGAACAGCATCCAAGGTACAGCGCACTTTTAGATTCACTTCACTATAGACCTAATCAGTTCTTCCTAGCTCATCAGGCAGCTTGGAAAACCCTTCCAAAATCAAATGAGAGGTTGAGAGTGACTGAAATAGCCTGAAAAAATAGTAAACCAAAACCTCAAGTGCTTTTATTATTTTACTTTCAGAAAACAGGATTTACACATATCTTTTTAAGATCTTCTAGAATTTTTCTCCATAGCTAATCGTTGGGCCATTCCCATCCATTCTGGATTAAAATATAATGCCCAACAGATAAAACAAAATAGTAGAATAGTCAGATTGTTTATTCTCCCATTTGTACTCCATATAATTGTTTGGATGTTTAAAAAAAGAGAAGCAACCATTATGCTAATATAAAGCTCCCTACTTCGAATAAATCAACACTTTAAAATAAGACATCATGTTTAAATTAATTTCCATTAAAAGATTAAATCTAGAAAGTGTCTTCAACTTATCCAGATAAAAAAGAGATTTGAATCTAAAAAAATTAGAGAGAAATTGAAAGTTCCTATCAATATGTCTTAGCCAATTATCAGGTGTGAAATGATTTAAAATAATGATTTTACCATTCTTCTTCAATACCCTATAACCTTCCTTCAACAGTTGTTCGGGATTATCTACAACTGATATTACATGACATAAGACAATGTAATCAAACGTATCGTCTGGAAAGATAAGATCTTCTCCGCTCATTTGATAAAGTTTCATATCCCCCTTACTGCGGGCTCGTGCACGCTCGAGCATTTTAATGGAAGTATCGATACCGATAATTTCATGGGTCTTATATAAATGAAAATGAGCTCCATCTCCTACACCAATTTCAAGTAGCTTTCCAGGTTCCCATTTATTTATTTCCTGAAACAATCTTCTCTTATGTGGTTTCAAAAAAATATCCAAAAACGGGTAGAAAGAAGAAAATTTATCGTAAAAATTCGCTGTACCATCCTTCATATTTCCAAGAAATTAAAACATAATTTACACCACATTTCTAACGGATTCAACTGACCATATCACTTATATTAATTCATCAGGAGACATATATTAATCAATAAAAATGAATATGCAATTATTCTATATACTATGCTAAAGAGATTAGGTGGGCTTTTTAAACTCCCATCTTTCACCTTTTTCCCACTGCTCTGCTGAGTTGCCATAGTTGGGATATCCATTCTGATTTTTAAGCATTAGTGCTAAATGCAAAAGATTATATGTCATGAAAGTAACATTTCTGTTAGTAAAATCTGAATCATACCCTGCAGGCGGGGCTACTTCTCGTCCTTTATATTCCATGTCTCCATAGCTGGGACCTGGCCCTACCTCACCTATCCAGCCACAATCGGATTGGGGAGGAATAGAAAAACCAAGATGCTGCAAGGAATATAAAACCTCCATAGAAATATGCTTCAGACCATCTTCATTGCCGGTGATCATGCATCCTCCTACTTTTCCATAATAGATATATTGTCCTTTTTCATTCAGCTTACTACCCATTCCATCCAGTCTTTCAATGAGTTTTTTGGTTATAGAGGACAATTGACCAAGCCAGATCGGAGTTGCAATTATCAGTATATCTGCCTCTTCGACTTGCTTAAAAATCTTCGGCCATTCATCGTTTTCCCAACCAAATTTGGTCATATCAGGATGTTCTCCAGGAGGAATGTCATGATCAATAATTCTCAGTTGATCAACTTGAACGTTTTCCCTTTCCATAATGCCAACGGATAATTCAACCAGGCTTGAGGTATGGCTAGGTGCTGGGGATTTTTTTAATGTACAGTTGAAAATAATTGCTTTCAATCCGATGAAATCTGTTCTATGAGTCATATGTATTATTAGATGATAATTAAGTGTATTACTCTCAAGTGTGATACCAAAATAAGCTCCTTAACATCTATGTCATAAAAGTAGACGTAGGATAGCACCTCCTCAATTCAGTAGGCATAAGGACCAATATTTGCCTAAATAAATTATACAAGCATTTAATACTATAAAACATGAAAATTATCAGTCCAAGAATCCACGCCTATTTGGATTATATCGTTGCTGCCCTACTCATATTCACTCCTTGGATCTTTGCGTTTCCGATGAAAGGACCTGAAGTATGGACTCCCTTACTAGTTGGGCTAACCATACTAACATACAGTATATTAACCCGATTCAAAAATGAACACTTTGGAATAATTTCTTTAAAAACGCATCTCATTTTCGACGTCTTACTGGGGATTGTACTCGCTTTAAGCCCGCTTTTTTTTGAATTCACACACATATCTCCAATCCCTCAGATAGCCATTGGTGTTATTATATGTGTTATAGCATTACTTACTTCCATGCCACCCAATAAAGACGTCACAAAATAATAGTAAATATATCGCAGCCCTTTGAATTTCCACAAAGGATGTTTTTAAATATACACAAAGTGTTACATAAAATACACAAACTAAGTATCCCATAATAAAAAATAAAAATAGAATCGTTCAGTAATCCATTTCATTTATAGATTAAGGAAACAGTACCGAACGAATACAAAAAGGAATGAATATTGAGTTTTAGTCTTAATTATTAATCATTGAATATAAATCGCCTATACCAACTCTATAATGAAGGAAGAAAAACACGCCACAGGCAATTCAAAAAAAAACACAGCTGATATATTGGTCCAGAAATTAATTGACTGGGAAGTTCCTTTCATTTTCGGAATTATAGGTGACCGTATCAACCCCATAGTGGAAGCTTTGCGCAAAAGGCAAAGTGAAATTCAATTTATAACAGTACGCCATGAGGAATCAGCTGCGTTCATGGCTAGTGGATATGCAAAATATACAGGAAAGATAGGCGTTTGCCTGGCCACTTCAGGACCTGGAGCTGTCCACCTGATGAATGGACTGTATGATGCATACAAAGATCATGTTCCTGTGCTGGCCATCACTGGTTCTCCTGTGCAAGATTTGGAAGGCACAGATTACATACAGGAGATAAATACTAACTCACTGATGAAGGAGGTCACTACGTATAATCAAGTGATATCTGGTCCGAAGCAAGCCGAAAACATTATCGACCTGGCGATAAGGGCTGCTTTAAATGAATCGGGAGTCTCTCACCTCAGCTTTGCCAAAGACATCCAAGAAATTGAAGACGAAGATGATCAGCCTTCTGAGAAAAGAGATGATAAGCTCAAAGGCACCCAGGGATTCACTCCAGGAATAGAAGTCCCCGCTGAAGAAGCTCTTGAGGCAGCTGCCGAACTCATTAATTCTGAAAGCAAAATTGGTATTCTGGCAGGATGCGGTGCTCTTGCTGCCGGCAAGGAAGTGGAAGAACTGGCTGAGCTCATCTGCGCCCCTGTGGCTAAAGCTCTGCTGGGCAAAGCTGTTATCCCCGATGATTCACCATTCTGTACAGGTGGAATAGGACATCTGGGGACAATACCATCCTCAGACTGGATGAAGGAATGTGATGTGCTTATTATTCTAGGCAGTAATATGCCCTATTTATCCTATTACCCCGAACACGCCAAAGCAGTGCAGATAGATCACAATCCTAAGAGAATAGGACTGCGCTATCCTGCCACTTTGGGACTTACAGGTGATGTTCAAGCAACTTTGAAAGCACTTATTCCAAAATTAAAAAAGAAGGAAGACACTGACTTTTTGAAAAAATACCAAAAAGGCATGGAGAAGTGGCGCGAGACTATTAAAAAAGTAGAGGAAGGTGAAAGTGAGTTAATCCGCCCGCAGTTTCTGGTAGCAGAAGTAGGGAGGCTTTTGGAAGAAAACGCGACTGTCTCCATAGATACTGGTGCTCACACGATTTTCACCGCAAGGCATTGGGAAATCAAAAAAGATCAACTAATGGCTGTCTCCGGCAATCTCGCCTCTATGGCCCCCGGTCTCCCCTACGCTATTGCTGCTCAGTTGGCATTTCCGGGAAGACAATGTGTAGCCATGGTCGGAGATGGCGGTCTTTCCATGCTGATGTCTGAGATCGTGACAGCAGTTCGATATAAGTTACCTGTAAAAGTAATAGTATTCAAAAATAACCAACTGTCCCAGGATGTATATGAACAATTGGCCGCAGGTACAGAAGTATATGGCGGGGATCTTACTCCTATTGATTTTGCGAAAGTGGCAGAAGCCTGCGGTGCTGAAGGATATAGCTGCAACAGTAAAGATGAATTAAACGGCATTTTAAAGAAATCCTTCTCAACTGAAAACCCCGCAGTGATAGAAGTAAGCATAGATCCTGAACAGGCGCCATCGGCTCCTCATCACATTCTCGAAAATAAATTTTAAGTCTATTAACACATTGGAATGCCCGAAATAAGATAGAAAAGATCAATGAATTGAAGAAAATAAGCTACCCGCTCCAGGGGGATTCAGACCTTGATGTTCTCTTATCTCATATCGGTGACGATAGATTTGTGCTGATCGGTGAAGCCAGTCACGGGACACATGAATATTATTTATGGAGGAGTAGATTGACCAAAAAATTGATCGCAGAAAAAGGATTTACTATCGTGGCAGTAGAGGGAGACTGGCCAGACTGCTATCAGGTAAATAGGTATGTGAAAAATTATGAAAACAGTGGAATTTCTGCCAAGGATGTTTTGAAGGGTTTTCATCGCTGGCCTACTTGGATGTGGGCGAATTGGGAGACAATTGCTTTCGTAGAATGGCTGCGCAAACACAACGACAACCTTTCGAAAAGTGATTGCGTTGGATTCTACGGATTGGATGTCTATAGCCTTTGGGAGTCAATGGAGGCGATTTTTAGCTATGCAAAAGATAAATACCCGGAAGCAATCCCCTCGATCCTCGAAGCAATGGATTGCTTTGAGCCATTCAATATCAAAGCGGTTTTTTTTTATGCAGACAGAAATTATGGAATGCCTACTTCCTGCCAAAAAGAATTGGAGAAATTATTGGCCGATATAAGAAAAAAAATACCGCTTTTTGAAAAGGATCTTGAAGCTTCTTTCAATGCCGAGCAAAATGCCTTGATAGCCAAAAATGCCGAACATTATTATCACTCGATGCTGGTGGGCGGAGAATCCACTTGGAACATCCGTGACAAACACATGGCGGATACAGTAGATCGATTAATGGACCATTATGGGGATGAGTCAAAAATCGTAATTTGGGCTCATAATACACATATAGGTGATGCTAGGGCTACCAGTATGCGTAGCAATGGTTTATTGAATATTGGACAAATTATTCAGGAAAAATACGCAAGTGAAGGTGTCTTTAGGATCGGTTTTGGTTCCTATGAAGGAAATGTCATAGCCGGTGAACACTGGGGAGCGCCTATGAAAAGAACCCCGGTACCTCCGGCAAAAGATGAAAGCTGGGAACAACTTCTACATTTGGCGGAATCCGAAGACAAAATACTCTTCACAAAGGATTTGCGTTTCTTTCACAATCCTATCGGTCACCGAGCTATCGGCGTTGTCTATGATCCCGAGGATGAATATGGGAACTACGTGCAGAGTGTCATCCCAGAACGATATGAGGCGTTTATCTACATAGATAAAAGTCAGGCTCTGCATCCTATTCACGTAAAAACAGATACAGACGCCACTCCTGAGACATACCCTTTTGGAATCTAAATGATCGAATCATGGCATTATTGAAAAACAGAGCTGAAGCAGCGGAAAGGTTATTGATCTTGCTTGCAGAATACATCACGGATGACGTCGAGCTTTTTGCCATTCCCAGAGGTGGAGTTCCTATCGCCTATGTGATAGCTAAGGCAATAGGAAAGCAGATTGAAGTCGTAATGGTAAAGAAAATTGGTCATCCAGCTCATCCTGAATACGCTATCGGAGCAGTAACTCTTCAGACAGAAATCATTACCATCCAAGAGGGCATTCCAGCATCCTATATTCAGTCTCAAATCAAATCCATAAGAAAAAAACTTGAGGAGAGATATACCTATTTTATGGGAAATATGGAGCCCAATGCTATCAGGGGTAAAACAGTTATAATCGTAGATGATGGAATTGCGACCGGGAATTCCATGTTGGCTGCAATACAGCTGATAAGGTCAGAGGGACCAAAAAAGATAATTGTAGCAGCTCCCATAATTCCTCCAGATACCATGCAAAAATTACAATTAGATGCCGATGAGGTGGTCTATCTATATGCTCCCGAGCCATTCCTGAGTGTGGGAAGGCATTATGACGAATTTCGTCAGTTGACAGATCAGCAAGTTAAATTACAATTAAGTGAAGCCTACAGCTATGCAAACGAATGACATTTTAAATCATGTCCGGAAATATGCCGATGAAGCGCATGGAGAACAAACCCGAAAATACACCAAAGAAAGATACATAGTGCATCCGGAAAGGGTCATGAAGATCAGTCAGGAATATTCCGACAAATTACCGATTGCAGCGGCAGCACTACTTCATGATGTGTTGGAAGATACCGAGGTTTCTTCGAAAGAAATGAAGGACTTTTTAAATACATTTATGGAATCCGAAGAGGCTTCTTACACTGTAAAACTGGTGGTTGAGCTGACTGACGTATATACAAAGGCAGCTTATCCGGCATGGAACAGAGACACCCGAAAACAAAAAGAACTGGAACGGATAATAAAAACTAGCCCAAATGCCCAGACCATCAAGTACGCGGATATTTTGGATAATTGTAGGGAAATAGTCAAATATGACCCTGCATTTGCACCACAGTATATCAAAGAATGCCGGTCTATCCTGAAATCAGCATTAAAAGGAAATAAAGAACTCCGAAAACTGGCTATGGAAACTCTCCAGCGGGAATGGGCAAGTTTAAATCAAAAAACTAAATAACCCCGAGCTGCAAATTGAAAGCAGACTTTTCTATCAATCACATCCTCCTTTTTTAAAAGCTCAAAAAATGCTGTATCGGTTTTAAGACTTACATTATATATTCCTGCTGTATCGATGTATATGTTTGCATGCTTCTCATATTTGGATTGATAGGAAGAAGCAATGAACATTCCCCTCATTAAATCACCATGAACAATCGTGTCATTGCCTAATCTGAAGAATAATATTCTAGCTTCTGCTAGGGCAATAATTTTGAAAATATAAATTGGAGGTATTTGTAGGGTCAACCAGTCAAATCTATGCTTATACCGACTACAGAATTCATTATAGTTTTTATCGGAAAAATCATTGTGTAAAAGTATTTTTTTAATCACCAAAGAGACTTTATTCCATATTTCAGCTAAGGAAAAAACATAAGTACATGGATTACCCGTAATCAACTTTACAAAGCTTTCTAGAGCCATCTGATGGAATTCCTGATTATGGGAAGCACTATGATCGAGCACAAAAGAAAAGTACGCGACTAAAAAATTTTGATGTTGATCCTCGATTTTAATATCAGCTACTTCATTAAGCTCCATAATAAAGCAATCAAAAACCTCTTTTTCAAAGTTAATTGCAATTGATTCCGCCTTATTTAACAGATCATTCTCCCATTGCTCAGTGAGGAATTTAAACTTGTAGGGAGGTGGCTTATGATAAGGATCAGTCAAATAAGGAAGGCCAAAAGGAAAGAACGGAAAAATCGACATAGGCTCATTTCCACTTTTTTCATAAATTAGCATTCCATCCAAAACATAAAATTCCCCTCCTCTACCCTCAGTAACAGCAAATAGACAGTTAAAAAAAAACTCGTTGGTAGCTGAAATCAAAACCTGATCAGTTAACCTAATCTCTTTAAAGTTATCAGTATTCCGTTTTGGATTTCCGTAATATCTTACCTGACGGGAACTAGAGGAAAAATTAATGATTGTCTCTTCCTCACTGGTAATTTGGACGGGATACTTTGCTACCCCTATCTTAATTCTTTGAAAAACTTCTTCGCTAAATTTTTCATCTTCCGAGCAAATCAGCTCGTACTCTTCTTTTCGAGCTTGAATTTTTTTTACTTCAGCAGAATGGATAAATATTGAAATGGAGTCAGAAAGTAGAAATTGAAGTTCATTCAACATCTCCTGAAGATATATACCAAGAACCTTTTTGGAAATCCAATCAGAAGGAGCCGCAACCAAGCCCTTTTCCGCCAGCTTTTTATTCAGCCACTTTAAGATATTGAAGTTTTCAGGACTTGTCACACCACTTTTTTCCCAGGTAGATTCGATTAAATCAAGTTTTCCTACGGGGCAAAGTGCTAGGTTAAATGACGGTTGGTCAATACAAAACTCTTTTCCGTAGGCAAAGCGCCCATTTTTATCAAACCAATTAAAATTTAGCTTCAGTTGAGGTTTATTCTGATAGTGGCTTATTACATTCAATAAACCCTAATACACTTCCGCCAACAATTGCAATGTTTACAGATTCAATATTTTTATCTAATTCTAAATTTGACACACCATCTTTACATGAATCTGTCGACGCTGAAGGATTAGCTATAAACTTCCCAGTCCAAATACTCATTATAAAATTGAAATTTTACCCATTTAAATAACAAACTCAACAAATTATTAACTGATAAAAAAAGAGGAGGCTCAGCAAACTATCTAATCATTCAAACATTCCGACTATTTTATTTAAAAATTAATTAAACAAAGTCGTTTAAGAATAAATTAAATTTTCACAAAGCCACCTCAAGTTCGATGGTGGTTAATTTTAACAGTAACAAATTGATATTTTTACTTAATCAACTGAGGATTATTCATTCACTCTAAAAGAAACCTTACAATTAATCCCAAAAGAAATCCCTGCATCTGTCACATGTGCCTTAATATTGCTTATGTTGACTGAATCAATATTTTTAATAGTTTTTGAGGCTTCTGCGACAGCATTTCTTACCGCATGGTCTATACTTCTATCTGAAGTAGCTATGAGTTCTATAACTTTAATGACTGTCATAATTACGTTTAGTTAGGGATATTATAAAATAATGTTATAAAAATAAATACGAATATTAAGCCAACTGAAAAATCATCGCTAATTTTCTAATTCGGCATAAATAAACCAATAATGGATTTTTTTAGTCACGTAAACACCACATTCTGTCACCTTTACAATCCAAAAATGATATCCGCTATACCAAGCTTAGGTTATCATCTCACCTATACCGTATTGATTAAATTAAATATATTTTGGCCCATGCATTGTTGATACATTTTGTAAATGTAATTTACATATTATGGGAATAGAAATCATAATTTTCGTAATTCTGGCGTTTACCATCACTGCCATAGGGATAGGCTATTTCAGCAAAAAAAAGAAACAAGGTAAGTAAAAGCTGAATTTGAATACCAGAAAACTTCAATGCTATTTTCCTCTATTTTGTATATAAAAATAGAGTTATGGTTCCATTTGTATTCATCCGGTGACATGCTATTGCGACAGATATTAATGTATTCAGTCATTTGGCGCAAGGTTTCTTACAGTATGGTAGCCTGTGCTCATAGATCGGCAGTTCGTTGTGCTTTTTGCAAAATTCATCCTTACAAAAACCCTCAAAAAGTTAGTGCCGCCGCAAAGTGTCAGAGTCCACTAGAAAAATATAACATCCCTCTCGAAAATCAGAAATAATCCGTCCTCTATAAACACTGGACATAAATAAGTGAATGTTTGGGGAATGGCCAAATTAGCGCATGACTTGCATGCCAGCATTCAAAGTAGTCATCTAACAGTTATAAAATTTACATGTGTTTCATTATAATTGTGGAGGTAATAATTGTGGAGGTACTAACCCGTAAGTAAATAATAATTTCGTGTGTGGAGTATCCTGAATGTCCTAAGATAGCTGCCATTGTTTAGGTAGGAGGAAAGGCCGATAAACTAAATGGGCCGAGTCCAATAGAGAAACCCTGCTCAATTCCGTAGTAAGCAATACATTTCTCCACAAATTTAATAAAGTCCGACTAATTCGAATTTTTTGGAATTGAAACTACTTTGTTTTTGCTGAATATCTCCTGGAGATCTTTAACTCTATGCTGATAAGTATGAGTGGACAGGGCTTTCAGATAAGCAGCTTTGCCAATTTTACGGGCATTTTCCTTACTTAATGATTTTAAAATTCCGATCAATTGCTCCGCATTAGCCACTACCAAAATCTCTTTTTCAGGGTCAAAAAAAGAGGACACTCCCAACCATGCATCAGTAATAATGCATGCTGCAGCACCTGCCGCCTCAAAAATTCTAGTCCCTGGCGAGTATCCACATTCGGCTTTACTGTTTCTGCAGATGTTCAGAATCACCCTTGAAGAGCAATTAAACGCATTATGCTCTTGTGAAGAAACATGCCCAAGGTAGGCTACATTACTAGGCATTGGCTTATCATTCCAACCACTTCCTCCTAAAATAAATTTATGATTGGGGAGAGCATTTGCTACTTTGAAAAAGAATTCGTCCACCCTCTTTTCCCTATCAGGAAGTCTATTTCCCATGAAGGCCAAATCAGCTCCGTGTTCTGGGTTAGATTTGACAGGAAAATGAGTCTCCGGACTAAAAGCAGTATAAACCAGAGAAACTTTTTCGGCTCCTAGGCTCGAGTAAAGATCCTTAACTTTCTCACCGCCTCCATAAGTAAGTATATGATCAAAATACGGGATCAGTAATTTAAAATAATCTAAATTATTCTCATGAATGCGCGCTAGGGTAGCCGGGGCATCCACATCCCAATAGAAAACTTGCTGACCTGATCGCTTTTGAGTCAAAATAAATATTTCAATCTTTTCATCAAATAAGCCTACGTCAGATCCCTTTATCAAAAAATCAGCTTCCATAGCCTCCTTTAAACATTTATCTAGTTCTTCAGGAGTAGGTTGGTAGACAACAACTCGTGCATAAGGGGGATCGTCGATGTCCCGATTTTCTTGTCTTTGCAAGATATCGGGCTCGTAGAAGGTAATACTAAAGCCTAAGTAGTGTAGTGATTGTAGAATTCCGCGATAATATGTAGCAGCGCCATTAAAATAGGTACTTACGAGGCTACTTCCGAAAAATGCTATGGTCTGTTTGGGGTTCATGGTCATAGTTGTTTAAAGTTGATCATGGCATCCGTTCTCAATTTCAACTTTCATCAGATTGCCTTGATCGCATTATAGATAGAGATAAGGGGCTTTATCTTATTGAGAAAGGCTTGTCCTAAATTTCCTTCTTACGTCTTTTAATCAAAAAAAGAGCAATGCATATTCCTTGCAACTCCTCCCTGCCGATAATCCGCATAAGATTCATAAAGAAACAATTTGGAAAAACACAAATACAAGTTATGTTCCACACTAAAACACTACTTAACCGCATTAAAATGAGGATTACCAAAAATAACAAACCAGAATAAGGTAACATCCTGTACAAATTAAGTTACACTTTGGTAATCAGGCCCAAAAGTCTGCACCACTGAAGTTTTTAAAAGAAATACTTAAACCAAGATACAGACTTGACAAAGAGGACTAACTGTTTTGAAACCATACCTATGTCCCGTTGGCATAATTAAAGCATACTAACTGCCACATCCATACGATTATGAACAGACAAGAAAGCAGATTATACTATTCACTCTCAGAAATCCAAGGTTCCTATTATGTATTCATAGGTATTTTTATTTTATTCCTTTCAATAGAATACCCGACAGAGTCTAATCTTTTGATCATGGAACAAAGCACCTCATTATTTGGAACTTTACTGATCGGGATTGGATGCTCGTTGTTTATCGGCAAAAATAACAAAAAAGTACACTACAGTGTTTGTATTTTGGGCTTGTTTAGTTCTTGGTCTATTTTCATCCAACAAGTTAGCAGTGCCTATGCTGGGGAGTCAAACTTTTTGCAAAATATTGATCTATTTATTCAATTAGCCTTTTCTATTCTGTGGCTCTATTTGCTATACTGGAAATGGGTTAATAGAAAATTTTCTAAACTCAACTCTGAGGATTAGCAGAATCATAGTTAGACTTAAACTTTGCACAAGTAATCATGATAACCAAACTTACAAGCAATCTTATCCTTCGACTACAGGGAATTTACTTTGTTCTGACAGGAATCTGGCCACTTATTTCCATGTCTACTTTTTTAAAAATAACTGGACCAAAGACAGATTTATGGCTAGTGCAAGTAGTTGGGATATTAATTCTAGTCATAGGCACAGTCTTGCTGATCTCCTCTTATGCCAAGAAAAGAAACCCCCAAATCATTTTATTGGCTGCTGGCAGTGCTTTAGCATTTATCATAATTGATACAACATACTTTCTATCAGGAGTTATATCGGCTATCTACCTATTAGATGCCTTGATAGACCTTGTATTTTTAATATTTTGGTTATTAGAATCGATTAATACAAAAAGAAAAGGTAATATCTTCAATTAGGATTTCATAAAGTTATAATTTCCGGATTTACTTAGGTATGTCGAGGTATAGAGAACTCACATAATTACTACACATCTTTAAGAGTGAAGAAGCATATTCATGTTGTACAGCAACTGGATCTGATTTATCTGAAACAAATTTTTCTGTAAAAACAATTTCACCCCTCAAGCAGAACGATCCATATGCATATAGTTCATATATTTTTTTTTCTGGAACTGGAGCCGCAAATCCAGTCAAGCTTAGACCTAAATCAGAATTGAATTTTTTACATATATTTAGAGCCATTGTTCCAGCTATGTTTTTTGTCACTCCATTCTGAACAATACAATCTTCATAATTGACAGAAAGCTGTTTCAACTTCTGATAACAACAATATGCAGTAATACCACCGGAGAAAAACATGCCCGCATTTTTGCAACTACTAAGCATTAGCTGCATCATCCCTGCCGTTGCGCTTTCCGCTACAGAAATGGTATAGCAGTTATTCAAGCAATATTCCCTAAGAACTTCCAAGCCAGTTTGCGTGTCTTCATGATCAATGAGGTTTCTAAAGAGCATACCGAATCTTTTTTAATATAAAATCACTTTTTCTTATCCGCCTTATTAGGTTTGGGTTGTACAAATTCTTCCTGTGGATTTTCATCCGGCACATTCTTTTTTTTCTTATCAGTCCCAAAGGGAGTAACTCGAATATTATCCTTGTCTATTTTCTTTTCAAAATCACTTTCTTTTTTCTTTGTCATAACATTAATAGTTAAGCGTTTACAATTTCCCCACCGTTGGGATGAATGAACTGCCCAGTAATATAACTAGCCTGATCTGAGGCTAAAAAGAGAAAGCAGGAAGCTACTTCAGATGGTTCTCCTGCTCTGTTGAGTGGCACATTTTGACCAAAGGTGGCCACATCTTCCTTACCGAAGGTAGCTGGAATCAGCGGTGTCCAAATAGGCCCGGGAGCTACCCCATTTACACGTATTCCCTTATGAGCCAGATTTGCTGACAAGGCTCGGGTGAAGCTGACAATTGCACCTTTGGTAGAAGAATAATCAATCAATCTAGCATTCCCCTGATAGGCCGTGACTGAAGATGTATTGATGATATTACATCCTTTGTCCATATGTGGCAATGCTGCACGGCTCAGATAGAAATAAGGATAAATATTAGTTTCAAAGGTTTTATGCAGTTGCTCATCCGAAATATCGATCAAGCTTTCCTGGGGAAATTGCATTGCTGCATTATTAATCAGAATATCTATTTTGCCAAACTCATCGATAGTCTTCTCAATAATTGATTTGCAGTGAGCACTTTCAGACACATCACCATTGATCAATAAGGCCTTTCGTCCTCTCTTTTCAATTTCCTTCTTTGTTTGCTCGGCATCTTCATCCTCTCCCAAATAAGCAATAACCAAGTCTGCCCCTTCTTCAGCAAATAGGACCGCGATTGCTCTGCCTATTCCGCTATCACCTCCAGTGATAACAGCGACTTTGTCCCTCAGAATCCCCGAGCCTTTGTATCCTTTTTTGATAAATTCCGGCAAGGGATACATCTTATATTCTTTTCCGGGTTGCCTCTCCTGAGTTTGGCCTTTTTTTTCAGCATCTTCAGACATAAAACAATAAGTTAAATAAGTTAGTGGTAGTAGTTGGTTTAATTTCCTTTAGAAAAGCATATAATATAACTATGGTTCATCGTAAGGCACTATGCCTAGTTTAACCACGCATTATAAATACACAGTTCAAAGATACTTTCTTCACTCAATGCTGCTTTACATAATTCATTGGAAAAATTGTATAATTCCTACGTGATCAGCCTGCGCGCATTTTTAGAGAAATAAAGTGTCAACTATCTGGAAATAAAAAAAGTCTAAACTTTTTGAAAAGTGCTGTGAGTAGAAATAGGTATAATAAAAGTAAACTTTGATCCATCACCAGGAATTCCTTTTGCAAAAATTACCCCGCCATGATTCTCTACTACTTTTTTGCATATCGCCAGTCCTATTCCAGATCCTTCGAAGCTCTGCTTGTCATGCAGCCGATTGAAAATCACAAATATAGTCTCTGAATGCACCGAGTCGAAGCCTATTCCGTTATCCTGAATAGATACCTTCAAAAGCTCGGATTGCTCTAAAGTGGGAAAAAGTGATTTTTCCTGTTCTGAAAGGTCTTCCGTGAAAATCTTGATCCTAGGTTTCCGAGTATGATCTGCAAATTTCAATGCGTTTTCAATCAGATTAGTAAAAAGTTGCTGCATCTGTGAAGGAACTATGGGAGCTTCCGGAAGATCCGAGACCTTCACTTCGGCATCCTTTTCACTGATCTTCAGACTTAGTTCCTCAAGAACGTTTTCTATTATTGTCTGCAGGCTGAAAATTTCAAACTTCTTGGCAACCTTGGATACACTGGAAAACTTCAGCAAATCCAGGATCAGCAACTGCATCCTGTTAGCTGATCGCCTTATTCTACTTAGATAATCTTCCGCCTTAGCTGGCATACTTAGGTCAGGAAGGCTTTTTAGCATAGAAATCAATGTTTGTATCTTACGAATAGGCTCCTGTAAATCATGACTTGCTATATGATTAAAGGATTCCAACTCAGCGTTACTTCTGAACAGTTCCATGTTTTTTTTCTCCAGATCGCGATTTACCGCAGCTTCCGCAGATACATCCTTAAATGTGATTAAAAAAATCTGCGTGTTATCATCTTTAAAAAACTCCCTACTCAAGCTGAAATACAAGACTTTGTCGTAGCGGTTTAGAATCCTGATTGTCATTTCAGGGACACTAGTATATTCAGATTGAGGATCCATCCAGGCAGAAGCTTTAGCTCTATCTTCCTCTAACACGTGAGAAAGAAGAATCTTTTTGGACGGAAGAAAGGATTCAGGCGTGAAGCCAAGAAGCCTGAATAAATTATCAGAGAAAAATTCCTCACCGGAGTCCTCAATCTTCGAATAGTATCCTATTGAAGCTATTGACTCCACATGATGGAATAAACGGTTCTGAAGAGACAAATTGGTATTAAGTTCTTTGAGCATCTCCTGTGAAGTGATTTCCGATGTTACATCCTTTGTAACAAACACTGCGATCCTTCCCTGTTCATCATTCCGGATGAGGCCCAGAAGGCGCATATTCCGTATTCCGCCCTGCGGAGTGACGATTCTTGCGCTCGTCTCTACAGAATTTTTCACAAGGGTCAAAGACTTCAATTTCTCCAGCACATGCTTCAGATCCGGTGGATATATTCTACTGAGATACATCCTAAAAGTAGGGTCAGCTTCTGTTGGTGAATAGCCTAAGACCCTCAGAAGATTAGGAGAGAAAACCAGCTTTTTCTGATTGAAATTATAGTATGCATGACCCATCGAGGCCATTTTCTCTATGTACTCAAAGACATCATTGTTGATACGGTTTTCCAAAATTACCTCATCACATCGATCAAACTCATTCATCACACGTCGATGAGAGATCAGGTGAAACAGCACCAAGCCTAGCAAAAATAGTATTGAGGTCCACAAAAGTTGACTTCTCAGTTTCCTGGCTTCTTGTAGCTGGACAGCAAGTGCATCAGCTTCCTGTCTTGACCATTTAGATATAAATGAAATAATCCCTACTTCTGCCATTGAGGGAAACTGAGAAGCCCATTCGCTTTCAGGTCTGGGTTGGTATTTTGTGGTCAAAATATTCTGAAACTTGTCTAAGTAAGAATTAGACTTTGCTTGCAGTGTATCAAAATAGGATTCTTCCAGTAAGGTCCCCCGCTTGTATGAGATGAGTTGGGAAAACTGAAACTGAACCTGTCTGTCTATATCCAAATATTTATCCAGCACCTGAGGATAAGGCTCTTCATCTGATTCATAGATAAGTGCTTCCAGTGTTTCAAATTCTGTCACCAGATCCGTTAAATTCCGGATAATGCTTTGGGTACGGGTCACTTGATCCTTTTCATTGATCGCAGAATTTACCTGCAAAAAACCTAGAATAAGGACAACCAGAATAATTACAACTGTCGTCACAAGAGAGACAAAGTGTAACTTTTTTGATCGCTTTAACATGGAATGAAAATTTTATAAGTGACTTCCTTCTTTAGAAAAAACCCTTTGTTTTTTCACCTAAAGAGCTTCCGTAATTCTATTTACTACAAGAATAATGCAACGATAAAATAGGATTAAGAATTAAACTGCGAGTCTTTTCAGCTCTCACTTGTGAAGAAACTCTTGAAATAATGAATTGTTTAAAGGAACTCACGAAAATTGATGAATTCATGAAAAGATTTCTGTAGTCAGCGAAGGAGTATTTTAATTTTTGCTGACACATCTACTATTACTAATGCCAGCTTTAGATAAAGAAGTTATCCTTGGCGATTACCGGAAATTTCCCTCTTTAGAAGACATACGCTTAAAATATACTTATTGGATTAATTCAATTACTAGAAGTACTACCAGACAGCATCTTCAAATTATGTAACGATTCGTGAAATTTCTGTAACAAACCCTGACCATCAAATGAATAGCTTTATGAACAATCACACCACTAATAACTAACCACCTTATGAAAAATGTTCTTGTCGTGGACAATCAGATCTCAAATTGCGATCTGCTATCCAAATTTTTGACCAAAAAAAACTACGATGTATCTACCACCACCCGGGGAAAAAGTGCACTGGAAATAGCGGGAAAGCGCAAGTTTGACTTAATCCTTGCTGAATACAATCTTCCGGACATTTCAGGAGTGAAGTTTTTTGATGAGATAAATAAAACGGATCCTAATGCCCGCATGATCTTAATGGGCACAGAAGTCCATCTTAAAAATGCTGTCAACATGATTCGCAAAGGTGCACGAAACTTCATCTCCAAACCTTTGAATCCGGACGAACTTATGGAAGCAATCAAAGATGCTGAAGAAAACAAACTCCTCGATGCTCAGGAACAAGAGTTAGCAGATAGACCAACACCCAACAATTCGAGTACTGACCAAGAATTAGTGAAAGGCCAAAGCAAGAATGCACGTGCTATTATAGAACAGGTAAAGCGGGTAGGTCCCACAAATTTTTCCATAATCATACAGGGAGAAACCGGTACAGGAAAAGAATCAATTGCCAGGATGATCCATCAAAACAGTAATCGAAAGGACAAGCCTTTCGTAGCCGTTGATTGCGGATGCCTTTCGCGTGAATTGGCGGGAAGCGAGCTTTTTGGGCATGAAAAAGGTGCTTTTACAGGAGCTGCATTTCAAAAAACAGGTTTTTTCGAGCAAGCGAATGGTGGAACTGTCTTTCTCGATGAGATCGCAAATCTATCTCTGGAAATACAAATTGCATTACTACGTGCCCTTCAGGAAAAAGTGATCAGGAAAATTGGCGGCATCAAAGAAATTCCAGTTGATGTAAGGATTATCGCAGCCACGAACGAAAACCTTCTGAAAAAATCAGAAAAATCAAATTTCCGTGAAGATCTATATTTCAGACTTTGTGAATACACACTGGAGATTCCGCCACTGAGAGAGCGCCTGGAGGATCTTCCTCTATTCATAGACTTCTTTTTGGAGCAAACAAGTAAGGAATTATCCCGTCCCAAAGCCTTTCTTTGTAAAGAGGCCCAAACTATTCTCGAAGAGTATCACTGGCCGGGAAATATCCGGGAACTAAGGAATGTAATCAGAAGATCTACCTTATTCACGGGCCCGGACAACTGCATCCGCAAAGATTCCCTTCCATCCAGAATTCTCTCCACTCCCGAACCTGAACACAGCTTGCCTGAAGTTTCAGAAGAACAAGAGCAATCACACAGATTTGGCGATCTAAAAACTACTGCTTTAAAAGCAGAATCGAAAAGAATTATGGAGGTTTTGGAAAAAGTACGCTTCAATAAAACGAAGGCGGCTGAAATGCTGAACATTCATCGAAAAACCCTGTACGTGAAATTAAAGCTGCTAAATATTCCCTGCTAAAATCTTTCCGTGTACGCTTAGGTTATAGTTGAGTATTAAAGGGCGGAGTTTTCCGCCGCCATCCCCCTACTAGGATCTACTTGAGGAACCTCCGGTTCTTTTTCGGGTGGGAAATCCTGCTCGCGATCAGGCTGGTATGGATCATCGATTTCCCTTCTTGGATCTTTCAATGGAGTCTCTTCCTCATCGGGCAGATACTCTTCTTCTTCGGGTAGGCTAGGATTAGGAAGTATTTCCGGATCATTCGGCTTAGGTATAATTTCATCAGGAGGAAAAATACGGTCCGCCCGGGGTGTTGAATTCGTCACAGATTCAAAAACCCATACAGACAAACAAAAACTAACACAACTTTTGATTTTCGTTGACAACTTAGTATAATTTTCAGAGCAACAGACCCTAGCCAAAGGAAAGGCTACTGTCGCCATTTGAGGATGATTTTTCATAATACTTTATTTATTTAAAAGAAAAACAAGACACTTTCAGCTAAAATAAATTTCAACTGAAGTGCCAGCTTTTTTGCTTCGATTTCTATCTATTCACTATCTCTATCAGATCCTTCCGTTTTGACAATTTTGTTGTAAATGCCCAAAAGCAAAAAAGGGGCAGCCCACTGGCCGACGAACAAAGCCAAATCATTATGCTTGCAGGCTTTTAGGCAAAGGGATACTCCCATAGCTGAAAGTGATGACCAAAGGAAGACATCAGATGGTATTTTAGCAGTTTGTGACTCAATAGTTTTGGCTACAACGCCTTCTTTTTTTTCAGTGTTCATAATGTCAAATTTTAGTGGTTAATATTGAAAAGGAAAAATCAAAATTCGTTCCTTCTATTCTTACAAACGAAAATCCCCCGCTGTAGCTCAAGGCATATGCTTCTATTCTGCATTATATTGATTATAATAGATTTACAGATCCCACATGTCCCCTTGATTATACAGAATGTTACTTTTTACGGACACCCTTGAACACAACAGCCTAGGAATTATGTAACAACTGTGAGAACTTCTGTAATCATTTCTTTGCGAAGCGAAGTAATTTTACAGGCTAAACAAAACGAGATTACCTGAATAACCTTTCTATGAGTCTACAGGAAAATATGGATATAAATAAAAACGACTTTAAAACTTAAAAAAATAGCCAATTCCCCAAGTACATATATAAAAATCAAAGCCTTAAGGAGGACCTGAAAATTCCTAACCGCTAAAAGATAAAAAAAAAGACGGAACATCGAAATGTCCGTCTTACAATCTAACACTGATAACTTTACTCTTGAGATGCCTCTTCGTTTATATCTGATTCGGCAATTTTTGTCAATTTCTTGTCAGCGTTCTTTTCTTCATCAAGGGTTTGTGCGAGCTTTTCGGCACATTCAGTATGTTCCATTTTCTTGGCCAGCACTACTAAAGAGCCGTAAGAAGCGATTTCATAATGTTCTACTTTCTGGCAAGCAATGATAATACCTGCATCTCTTACCCTAGTATCTGACTCTGTGTCTTCCAAAATGGTATCAGCCTCAGCGAGCAAGCCTTCCATAGCTTTGCATTTCTTAGCTTGTGGTCTCTCGTCCAGTAGCGCAAATACTTCTTCCAATCTATTGACATGATTTTCAGTTTCTTCCAAATGGGAAGATATAGCTTGAGATAATTTGGAAGAGGTAGCAGCACGTTTCATTTTAGGAAGAGCTTTTACTAGGTGCTTTTCTGCCCAATATATATCTTTTAATTCATTTAGAAATAATTGATGCAGTTTCGAATTCTTCATTTCTTTCGAAGGGGATATTTGCGTTTTGGTAGCCATAATTAATTAATTTGAGTAAGGATGTTAATGTTATGCTAAATAGTCCCAAAGTCTTGCCAAGGAATAAAATAGATTAATTCATTCATTCAGAAGGTTTTTGACTATATGACAGAGTACAAAGTGTAACTTAAACAAGCTAAAATGTAACAACGAGCAGAACTGTTATAGATGAACCTTTCCCATTATTCTGTATTTTTAACCCGTATTAAATGGATTAACGCATACCTTATACAAACTAGAAAAATAGACAAACCAAAATTTACTGCAGAAAAAATAACCCCACTATGTGGAAATGTTACACGAAAAAATCCTTTAAAAAAAATATTAGAGAATTTTAAATGGTACTTATATTAGCGCTTATTGAACTATACAAAGCAAAAGAAATGATTTTTGATAAATCAGATGAAGAAGACAGGCTATATCATCCACTTAATACCATAAATGGAACACCTAGAAAAATCAGGTGAATCCATAATATTAAGCGTATAGAAGGGTGATTGGAGTGAAAATCAACAGGAAGGCAAAAAGTTTACATAAAAATAATACTATTTCAACATTTTATATTCTCATTCTCATTGGCACATTAGTGGGTTTAATTAGGTTAGATTTAACTAATTGAAAAAATAGATGAATTTAGTATTAGGATATCAAGTTCATATACTTGCACAAAAAGTAGTACAGAAGGAGTTAGATAAACTTGGAATAAATTACATATATCATAATTCATCCCAAATTGAACTAACACGAGAAGTCCCTTGTGCAATTTTCAAAAAATTAAAGAAAAACCTAGCGGAATTTGGGATCCAAATCAAAGACACACCACGAGAGCAATTTATTCAAAAAATAAAAGACACTGTCTCTGAAATTATTTATAGTGATGATTACTATTTATTCAAAACGTCAAACTTAATTTCTGATAAATTAAATCTGAGTTATGGATACATAGCCAACACATTTTCAGAGCATACTTTAAATACACTAGAAAATTATATAATTCTTCAGAAGATTGAAAGAGCAAAAGTTATGATCCTAAGTAATGAATATACCCTTACAGAGATAGCTTACAAATTGAACTACAGTAGCGTAGGGCATCTATCTAGCCAGTTTAAGAAAATAACCGGCCTAACTTCTACCTCATTTATGAAAATAATAAAACAGAGAAATAAATTATTCAATAACGATTTAGAGAGATTAGGATCATAAGAATCACATCATGAAAAAAATCAATATCCTTTTAGCGGATGATGACGATGATGATCGCTTGTTCTTTAGCGAAGCTATAGAGCAGCTTGATCTGTCGATATCCCTTACATGGGTAGTAAATGGCGTGGAATTACTCAATTATTTAAATAACCCCGAAAATCATCAGCCAGAAATAATATTTTTGGATCTAAATATGCCGATCAAGGGCGGGATTGAATGTTTGACTGAAATCAGAAAAAACGAACGGTTAAAAAACCTTTCAGTAGCTGTATACTCTACATCCAGCGCAGAAAGAGACATAGAAGAGTGCTTGGTCCAAGGTGCAAATATCTATATTAAGAAACCTTCTGACTTTGAAATTCTTCAGTCAATATTATATAAAGTAATTACTATTAATCATCAATACCACGGTTCGGGATTTAGTAAAGAGAATTTTTTGATGGTAATATAAGAAATATTGTAATTTTGATGGTTATCTAAGAAATATTATAAAAGAACTTTAGGTCCAAAAAACTCCCCATAAAAGCCCACTCACTTATAAGAATCACCCAGTGATTTTCAAAGATGTATTTAATAAAGCACTTTTGGATTCTTTCCTCTCTAGTGAATTGTTGAAATAAGCTAACCCACTGTCACGGATTTCAATATCTAAACCTTTGGCATGCAATAGGCTTTTTAAAATCTCATAAAAGTATTTATGACTCCTGCAACGATCCACTTCAATAGGGTCTAAAGAAATAACAGATACATTTTTTAAGACTTGAAATGTGATCATATTAATAATCCAATTAAAATCTTCTGGACAAATCCCTCCCAGATGTACTCGCTTTCCCAGATGCTTTGCCCAATTTATTGCAAATATAAATTCTTGGGAAAAAATATTGGCATCAGTATCCTGTGAGTATCGCTCATAGGCGCTTCTATACAACCCTATACAATCGAAAGAGTCGCCGCACTCATGCACAATTCCTTCTATAGCTTCTATTAGAGAGTGTTTACGCTTAGAGAGTGTAGACATGTGATCTCGATGTGAAAACAATAAACATGGTTCTACTTCAAAATCTACAGCCAACCTCATCAATAACCATTTATGCCAATTTGTATTTCTTTTTGAAACACCATTGGAATAATCTATTCCGATTCGTATTTTCTTCTTTCCTTTGTTTTGTAATATTTTGCATTCTTTTTCTACCAGTTTTTTCTTCCCCAAAGGAAACCATGACAAAGGGATATAAAGATTATTGTTCAACATATAATTTGTGGGATTTTGGTTTATTTCCATGGTGGTGAATTAATTATAATGATATCTAAGTTTACCGTTAAACCTATTCAAATTTTTGGCCACTTTCAAAGGATGAATAACCTGTACCCGCAAGTTGGTGGACAATTAATTACTGTATCTTATGAGTTACAATTTGGATGATTCCCACCTCAATATTTTAAATTAGATGAAGGTCATTTTTTTTAAACAGGAAGTTGATATTATTCCTATTGGATTTGCTTAAAAGATATTGTGAGCTCAGAATGCATATTTCTAGCCCATTTTTTATAAAGTAATCAAATGATGTCAATTCCATTTCCATCTTGTCTTCATTTCCTACTACTTTAAAGCTTTCTCTATTCTTTTTCCTGCGAAATAATACTTCCTAGGATACTTCAATAAAGAATTCGGAAACATCGGACTGCTTTAATCAACCAAGCAATTGAGAATTGGCTTGCTCAAAATATCGTAAACAAATTTCAGTTGTAACTCCATATTTCATACAAATAAAAATTCTGTCTTGCTGGTTTGATTTCAAAATAAGAAAGAGTCTTTGCTGAATAAGCAATTAAGTTGCGGTGATGGCAAGCGCTTTGTGAATTTCTACAACAACCTTCCATTATAAAAACTATTCACTATGAAAGCAGCAGTTTTTCACAGTCCTGGAAATATCCAGGTAGATACCGTCGAAGATCCAAAAATAGAAAATGACCGGGATGTAATCCTGAAAGTAACTTCCACTGCAATATGTGGTTCCGATCTTCATATTTTGAGTGGGGCAGTCCCCCAGCCCGATCCTATGATCATGGGACATGAATTTATGGGAATCGTAGAAGAGGTCGGCTCGGCGATTACAGGTCTGAAAAGAGGCGACCGTGTAGTGGTCCCCTTCCCGATTGCCTGTGGCCAGTGCTTTTTCTGTAATCATGGAGCTTCACCACATTGCGAAAACTCCAACTATGAACACTATGGTCCTAGTGGGGATCTTACGGATGAGAAAGGTGGAGCTTTATTTGGCTATACAGATCTCTATGGAGGATATGCGGGCGGACAGGCAGAATATGTGCGGGTTCCCTATGCTGATATCAGTCCGAGGATAATCCCGGAAGAAATGACGGATGAGCAGGTTTTATTCCTTACGGACATTTTCCCCACTGGCTGGTCTGCGATCGATTGGGCTCAACTGAAAGGTGGAGAGGTGGTTGCAATTTTTGGGTCTGGACCTGTGGGACTGATGGCTCAAAAAGCAGCTTGGATTAACGGAGCAAGTCGGGTGATAGCCATCGATCCTCTGGACTATCGGCTTCAAAAAGCCAAAGCGGTAAACAATGTGGACACCTTAAATCCCCATAAGGTGGATCTCGTAGAAGCAATCCGGGAGATGACTGGCGGCCGGGGAGCTGATGTGTGTGTAGATGCAGTAGGATTCGAGCCAGAGCGAACAATGATGGATAAAGTAAAGGCGACTGTCCACTTTGAAAAAGGAAGTATGAAGGTCTTAGACATGGCATTCAAAGCAGTACGACGGGGAGGGACAGTAAGCATTATGGGTGTCTATGGATCTACATACGACAATTTCCCGCTGCACCGGGTCTTTGACAAAGCCATTACCATCAAACAAGGTCAGGCTCCTGTGCTCAATTACATCGATAAACTAATCAATCTGGTAAAGGACAGCAAGGTCGTATTAGATGATATAATCACCCATACTTTGCCACTCACTGGGGCGGCAAAGGGCTATGAAATATTTGATAAAAAAGAAGACGACTGTGTAAAAGTAGTTCTCAAACCTTAACCTAAAACCATAACAATCATGGAAAACAACACGAAATATGCTCTCATCACAGGGGCTACTAGCGGCATAGGCTATGAATTGGCTTTACTATTTGCAAAGAACGGATATAACCTGATCATTGTCTCTCGGGATTTGGCCGAACTACAGAATAAAGCTGTGGAATTCAAAGACTGCGGGGTAGATGTAAAAACTATTCAATCTGACCTCTTCGATCTCGATTCTGCATTTGCAGTATGCGAAAAGGCGGATGCTTTGGGAGTAGATATTGAAGTACTGGTCAACGACGCAGGACAGGGACTATATGGAGAATTTAAGGATACAGATATAAGACGCGAGCTGGACATCATCAACCTGAACATTTCTTCCCTGGTGATTCTAACCAAATATTTCATAAAAAAGATGTCTGCAAAAGGATCTGGAAAAATACTAAACTTAGCCTCTATAGCTGGAAAGGCTCCCGGTCCCTGGCAATCCGTCTATCACGGCACCAAAGCTTTTGTACTTTCATTTACCGAAGCGATCCGTGAAGAGGTGAAAGACAAAAACATCACAGTCACGGCGCTGCTTCCCGGAGCTACAGACACAGACTTCTTCAACAAGGCCGACATGCTCGACAGTAAAATTGTTCAGGACAAAGATGCTTTGTCTGATCCAAAGGATGTAGCCCAAGACGGCTATGATGCCCTGATGGCGGATGATGATAAAGTAGTATCTGGCATCAAAAATAAAGTGAGCGCTACGCTGGCAAATATCACCCCTGATAGCAAATTGGCAAAGCAATTCGGTGAAATGCAAAAACCGGTGGATGAAGATTAATTCTCGACGAATTTCGAAAAAAGGATACAGAAAAGGCAGCTCAGAAATGAGTCTGCCTTTTTTTATTTCTATCCCCGTTCTGTCTATTTAGCTGAAAACCAGCCAATTTCCTTACGACTGTTTCTCTGGTAAAATGACATGAAACTCTGCCCCACCTTCTTCATTAGCTATTGCAAAGATTTCACCTTGGTGGCTTTCCACTATTTTTTTACTTAGGGCCAATCCAATTCCAGTTCCAGAATATTGAGCTGGCTGGTTTAGCCGCTGAAAAATAATGAAATCTGATGCGCATATTGTTGATTAAAACCTATTCCATTATCCTTAAACGTTAGCTGGAAATATTTTAGATCAGGATTTAATGAATTGTATTTGCCAACTTGCTTCGCAGACAATGAGTGACAAGTAATAGTCAAAACAGGGGCAACGTTCTCTTTGGAAAACTTTAATGCATTTCCTACCAGATTATAGAACAACTGATTCATCTGAAGAGGAATAGCATGCAGCACTGGAAGTTTTTCGGTATTTATTGAGGCATTTTTTTCTTCGATTAGAATCTCAAAATCGTTTATAATATTATTAAGCGTAGCATTCAGATCAGTTAGCTCAAATAAATCCTTTGCATCTGCAATCCTGGAGAAATTGAGCAGGTCCCGGATCAATACGGACATGCGCGAAGAAGCATTTTCTATTTTGCCCAAATACTTCTTAATCTCATCCGACATCCCATCCTGACTGCTATGCTTCAGGCGATTTGAAAAAGTCATTATCTTCCTCAGTGGCTCCTGCAAATCATGACTGGCGGTATATGCGAATTGATTCAACTGATTATTTGTTTTCTCCAGTTCGCTTGTCCGTTCTTTAACTTTTTCTTCCAGTTTTCCAGAGAAATTTTTCTGATCCTGAATATTAGTAAAAGTGACAATCCACAAGACTAATTGTCCTCCGCTATCCTTTTGGGGAACAGCATTGATCAGATGCCATTGTGCTGTACCATCGTGCTTAATTACCCGGATTTCCAGAAGGATTTTTTCGCCACTTTCGAGGCTAGCATTCCAACTGTCCACTGTAGCAGTTCTGTCTGAGGCTGATAATATATCCTGCCATCCATTCCCGGCGAGCTCTTTAAAACTTTTGCCGGTATAATTTGTCATTACCTGATTGACATAATTCACCTTTCCTTCTGGATCCGCTGTCAAGACGAGATGTGGGATTTGCTCGGAAAGCTGGCGAAATCTGGATTCACTCTGTTGCAGACGCTTATTCATGACCGAATGAGTCACATCTTCTATAGCAAGTAGGATCAACTGCTCGGTATTCTGCTCACTTTTGATCTGCTGTGCGCTTAAAATATAGTTATTGGGATTACCATAAATATCCAGCGTGATTTCAAAATTCTCCTTCTTGTTTTTATTGGGCAAAATATCCTTTAGCCACTCTCCAAGTTCAGGATCATTCCAGCGCTGATTTTGAATACTGAGGAAAAAATTACCTTCTACTTCATCCTCAGAAACTTTAAACTTTTTACAGAAGGATTCATTGACTGATTTGACAGCAAGATTTTTATCCAAAACCACCAGCGGCTCGCGTATCGTGCTTACGATTGCTTCTGAATAGTAGCGTGCTATACTTAATTGCTCTTGATTTTCCAGCAATTCCTGATTGGAGATAGTCAGTTCTTCATTGGCTGACTGAAGTTCTTCCTTGGAAGTTTCCAATTCTTCGTTCAAGCTCTGCAATTCCTCGTTGCTACTCTGCAGCTCTTCATTGATACTTTGAAGCTCCTCGTTGGCTGAATCATGCTCCTCAGTAATTGCCCGCATATCTACCCGTACCTGGCTCAGTTCCTTTTCCAGTTCTTGGTTTCGCAATCCTGTTTTTTTCCCGGCTGCAGAGCTATCTTTGGTGATAGATGATGCTTCCTGGGACACTATAGTCTCTTTGAAGAAAATCAAATAATATGGCTCAATGGTATTCGGTAGCCGCATAACTTCTATGGTAATCACGGATTGCTTGCCTTCTATAGTGTTGCTGATTCCCTCCTGTAAGGCTGTTCCTTTTGATTTGGATTTATGAAGTATGTTCCGTAATTCAAAAGAAAGACCTTCACGTGCCATTTTGAACACATTAAAAGTCGGTTTACCGGGAGAAGGTCTCAAAAATGGAGTAATATCCCCATGAATATGTACAATATCCATGAGCTCATTCACTATCACACTCGCGGGCGATTTGGCAAGCATCACAGTCTCGGCGCTCTTTCGAAAATCAGACACTGTGGACTCAGTCCTGGTATCTTCCTTATTTTGAGCTACCAGATTATCCTCTCTTCTCTTGGTAGCCACGTGCATAAATCGGCCAGGAACTGACTTACGGGTATAGATTTTATCGGAATTATTAAGATGGGTAAACAATTCAGGAGCCGCGCCCACAGTCCCTGATTTACCGAGCATGTGTATTCCGCTTTCATTAAGGGAATAATGAAACATCGTCAGTGCTTTCTTTTGTAGAAAAGTATCCATGTAAATGAATACATTCCTACAGCTGATAAAATCCATCTTGGCAAAAGGAGGATCTCTCAGGAAATTGTGGACTGCAAACACGCAGATATCCCTGATTGCCTTATTTACAGAGTAACTGCCTTGTGTTTTGGTGAAATATTTCTCCAAACGTTCCTGGGAAATACTCTGAACTTCGTCCTTGGAATAAATTCCAGCCCTTGCTTTTTTTATGGCAGGTTCGGAAATATCGGAGGCGAAAACCTTCATCTTGATTCCGACTGCCTTTTTACCCAAAAACTCCATCAGGCAAATTGCAACTGAATAAGCTTCCTCACCCGTAGAACATCCAGCCACCCATATTCTAACCGGATCATCAGCGTCTTTATGCTTAAACAATTCCGGAAAAATATTATCACATAAGGTCTCGAAGGTATGTGTGTCGCGAAAAAACGCTGTCACGGGAATAAGCATATCCTGGAACAAAGCGCTCAATTCAGCCTTGTCCACCCGTAATAGTTTAAGATAATCCTCAAGCCTAACTTTTTTGTGCAGAGCCATCCTACGGGCTATCCTCCGTCGAATGGTGTTTTGCTTATAATAAATAAAGTCTACGCCACTGAACTGATGCAGAAGCATTTGGATTTGCTTAAAAACCTTTTCGTCGTCCGTGCTTATTTTCTCTTCCTTTTCTTTTTCTTTTTCTTTCTCAGGAGTTCCGGTATGAGAGGTGCGGTTTATCTGCAATATGTTATCAGGAATCTGTTCGGGAAGTAAAACAAAATCCACCACACCCGCATTTACCGCATGAAGTGGCATGTCTCCAAATGCAGCAGATTCCTGATCCTGAGCAATGGTGACACCTCCATATTCTCTTATCATTTTAAGCCCTATTGTCCCATCCGATCCCGACCCAGAGAGTACCACTCCTATCGCAAAACTATCTCTCACTACGGCCAGAGAAGTAAAAAACACATCTATAATCAGACTTGTTTTTACGCTATCCCGAGACGAAAGCTTAAGGATACCATCCGTGGTGGTAAGGATTTTATTGGAGGGAATGACGTATACGGTGTCGGTTTTGATTTTGACGTCATCGGTAATTTCTTCGACGGGAATCTTGGATATTTTCTGAAGTATTTCAGTGAGAGCACTTTCGTGGGAAGGAGATAAGTGCTGCACTAGCACATAGGCCATACCGGATTTTTCAGGAATGGCTTTTATAAACCGTTTAAATGAATCCAATCCTCCTGCAGATGCCCCAACACCAACTACTGGAAATTGCTCAGAAAGCGGCATTGTGTGTATTTGTTTTTTCGTAGACATCATTTAGGAAGTTATCCAAATATACTATTAATGGTTTTACAGCAAGCGCCATTCCAGTATCATTGCGCATCCTCCAAAACCTTTTGGACGAGCCGATCTAGCAATGCATTGATCTTCAGAGACTCTTTTATTATAGAGAAAAACGTTTCGCATAAAAGCAGCCTTCTCCGCACTTTTATCTACTTATTGAAGTGGTAAGTATAAAATATTCTCGTCTTGATCTTTTATGACGGAAAAACCATCAATCAAACCTATTTGGTAAAATGGACCTAGCTCAACCAGAAGGCTATCCGCAGAAAACCTAGAAGGCGAGGTGAAAGCGTAAGTTGATTTATTTTCCAGAACCGCAGAATCTATAGTCGAAAGCAGAGTTCTATACAAAAATCCATTAAGTCCGTCAAATGTCTGTACCTGATACCAATCAGAAGTAGCAGAAAGAATGATAACAGGAGTATCGTCCTTTAACTGCTCAACCATTTCTGAGCTAGTAGTCGGAGCGCTTCGCAAATTAGCTTGGGAAGTATTGACACTCATGAACGTCGGCAATTGACGCTCAGGAAGGATATCCGCAGTTTTAAAAACATTTTCTATTGCCGGAGAAGGATTTATTGCTCCACTTTGATAAATACCAAAATGCAAATGTGGTGCTGTCGTCCTGGCATTTCCCGTATTACCCACCAATCCCAGTGTGTCTCCGGGAAGTACGCGCTGCAGATTACTTACCAGTTGGCTATCCAAGTGCGCAAAGTACAGGTTCCAATCCCGTTCCGGATCTCTCAACCAAACTTGCTTCCCTCCTAGACCTCGATCCCGTACAGCTGTCACAACACCTGGCACCGGCGCTATTACCGGAGTTCCTCTAGGTGCGAAAATATCCACTCCTTCGTGAGATCTTTTTCCCCCATCTCTTACATCACCCCACACACTTTGGATAGCACTACTGTTTTTGCCCTGTACAGGAAATGTTTCATAGGTAGGTGTACCATTTATCCTAACCTGGAAATTACCCTCACCAAGTAGTTCTGGCTGAATGCGAAGTAAATAGAATCCTGTATCATCGGCTTCTAGTTTCACAGAATCATTTTGAGTAGCAAAGGAGTTCAGTTCCTTCCAATCGGGCTCAGCCAAAAAATCCACGATAAGTTTGCTGCTATCCCTAGCTTGCCAATGAACCATTATATTAATTGACGCACCTTTTTCCAATTGTATTCTCCATGCTTTTGCTTCTATACTTTTGGATTTGAAACTCCCTTGAAGTGCTACAGGAACTTCTAGCTGGGGAGCGTTTGATAGTACTTCTGTAGCTGAACTTTGCCATTCCATACCAATTTTAGTACTACTGATTCCCGAACTTTGTAGCGTGTTCAGATATTTTGTCCTTGCCGAACTGGCTTTAAATATTCTTAAAGTCTGATTGTTGCAAGATGAAATACTGAGAATCAGGGATGCACAAATGGCGAGGAAGAGCTGGTGGGATTTCATTGGGTTAGTTTAGCTTCTTCCTGCAGTTGATACCACAGTTCTGGATTATCAGTGATGATCTGGAATACATTTACACTCACCAGTCCAAAAACGATATGGGCAAGGAATAAAGCGATAAAGTAATGTACTTGAGAGATCTGTGGTGGATTGGAATGAACGCTTAGATAGCCTTTCCAAACTATGACAGCAAGCAAACCACTTACCACACCTATCCAAATGGAATCTTCCAGATTGATTTTGAAAATACCCCAATTCCAAAGAAGAAAATATCCAAAGGAAAAAAGCACTCCAACTCCAAAATGCGCCAAAATTCCTACTATATAAGCATTCTTACTTGGTGAATAAAAATTGGACTCCCCCACAAGCATGTTTCCAAGGATATTGACCACCTTGGTAAACTGCTTGCTCAGGGAAGAATAGAGATACATCACCAGGGTCATGGCAATGGTACCAACTATACCTGAAAGAATCGTAATTAAGAAATGTCTAATGTCCATAACATTGTTTTTCAAAAATTATGCGGGCAAATCTCAACGATTGGAATTGCCCGCATGATGTTTAAACTGGTATTCTCATAGCATCTTCCCTCTCCCATATCCTATGTTTGGAAACAGCGTCTATAAATGCTACTGGATCCTGGTCAAATAAAACTCCTTTGGGATTGGAATTCTTTGAAGCATAGGTCATATCCCACAGCTGTTCAGCATCCCCGTTGATTGCGATAAACTTGTAATGCTTGTAGGACTCATCTATAAATCTGATGGCATCTGGATTTTTATGCAATGTCTCGATGCTTTTTGCACCAGATGGAACTAGGAGAGCATCAAACAATACAGAAGAGGTGGTCAATAAACTATGATCCACTTTGATCGCTGAACCATTGGAATCGGCAATAGTACCTGAGTGTGCACTGATGATCTTTAATTCAGCACCTTGTTCTTTCATCGCACTTTTGAATTTTTCAAGAGATTCCGCATCTACTCCGTCATTTGCCAGGACTGCTATCATCCTACCTTTGATTCCCTTTCCAGGTCTAGCCATAAGACTCAGCGCATCTGACTTCTCCACAGATGGATTTGCTTTTGTTGGCTGATAGTCCTCCGGATTGGCATCGGCAGGATAGCTATGGTTTAATGGATCTTCTGGTTTGTTGATCGGATTGATTCCTAGTCCCTCTGCTACTCCCTTCGCCAACTCTTCGTTGATATATGTCAGCATGCCGACCATACGCTCACGAATAGCTTCACTTTTTACTTTTCCCAGCTCAAATCGAAGTGCAGAGATAATATGCTCTTGTTCCACCTTAGTTTGACTTTCGAAAAAGAGTTTTGCCTGACTAAAGTGATCCATAAAGCTCCTGCTTCTTTTTCGGATCTTATGTCCTTCGATTTTCTCATGATGCGAAACAAATCCGCCTTCAGACATTTGTGCCTGAAAAGGACAACCTCCTCCTATATTATTAGGGTGATAACTACTCTGCCCAGTATTTATAGTCTGGCGCATATGTCCCCCCCGTTGATTATTATGGACTGGTGCGATCGGTCGATTAATAGGAATTTCTGCAAAATTTGGCCCGCCCAATCTTGAAAGCTGTGTATCTGTATAGGAGAAAAGTCTGCCTTGCAGCAAAGGATCATTGGTAAAATCAATCCCGGGAACGAGATGACCTGGATGAAAAGCTACCTGCTCTGTCTCTGCAAAGAAATTGGTTGGATTCCTGTCCAATACCATCTTTCCAATCAGCTTGACTGGAACAAGCTCCTCAGGAATTATTTTAGTCGCATCTAACAAGTCAAAGTCATACTTATGTTCGTCTTCCTCAGGAACTATCTGAACCCCAAGTTCCCATTCAGGAAAATCGCCACTTTCAATAGCATTCCAAAGATCCCTTCTTAGAAAATCTGGATCCTGACCTGAGATTTTCTGAGCTTCATCCCATGTGACAGAATGCGTTCCGGCTATTGGTTTCCAGTGAAACTTCACGAAGAAAGATTCATTTTTGTCATTAACAAACCGGAAAGTGTGAACTCCGAAACCTTCCATCATACTGAAGCTCCTAGGGATGGCACGATCACTCATTACCCACATGATCATATGCATGCTTTCAGGCATGAGCGATATAAAGTCCCAAAAAGTATCGTGAGCCGATGCAGCTTGAGGAATTTCATTGTGCTGCTCAGGCTTCACAGCATGAATTAGATCCGGGAATTTCATAGCATCTTGAATAAAAAATACTGGCATATTATTCCCTACCAAATCATAGTTTCCCTCTTCTGTATAGAATTTCACTGCAAAGCCTCTTACATCGCGAGCTAGGTCTGTAGATCCTTTGAATCCAGCCACGGTACTAAATCTGGCAAATACTGGAGTTTTTTTAGCTGACTCTCCTAGAAAACCTGCTTTGGTAAATTCAGACAAATCGCCGTATGATTCAAAATATCCATGCGCACCTGCTCCTCTTGCATGAACAATACGCTCTGGAATACGCTCATGATCGAAGTGTGTCATCTTCTCCCTAAAATGAAAATCTTCCATCAACGTAGGCCCACGTTCACCTGCTAAAAGAGAATTCTGGTCATCATTGATTCTTAGCCCTTGATTAGTCGTCATCGGCTCCCCACTGCCATCCTCTGTATTCATATAGAGGTCGTCAATTTTAGTGTTTTCTTCTTTCCCAGAGGACTTTTTATTCTCATCCATAATAAAATTATTTAGTGGTTTTAGTTAAATAAAACGGCTAAAAACATTCCAAACCATAACTCGATAGACGAACTACCACGATGTCATTGATCAGAAAAGTTTATTTTTATAAATAGCATCCAAAAAGTTGCCTCTTCGATAGATATAATTGAAAATCTATTATGTAGAGATATTCATCCCTCTGGTCTCATATTGAAGTATCCAAAACATTATGTACTTTTTTTTCCGAAAACGTATAAGAAAACTCACAAAGTGGGGCGAATAAAAAATTAATCTACATCCGATCTCTGATAAAAAAGAAGAAATAAACTGGTTATCCTCAAGGCTGCCTATCATCTAATCAGTAGACTTACGCTTGCCATCTTCATCGAATATAAATGTTTGATTTGGACCCTCTTGCATTTTGAATTCCAATTCAAAATACGTGATGTTGTTTTCAACAAACCTTCTTTTCACCAGAATGCTATCTGGATGTATATCACTGGTCTTATTTATCACACTAAGAAGCTCATTAGGTAATTTAATAGAGTCTGTGGGATAAATAATCACTGGAATAGTTGTACCATCTGTCAATCGCATACTGGAGTCAGTTCCCGCTTTCATCTTTTCATCTATTTCGGTAGACTCATCTACCCGCATTGTTCCATCTTTTGTGATATCCCCATATTCTTTCTTCTCATTGCAAGACATTAATCCTATGCCTAAAGCAATTGCGAGTACTTTTAATTGATTTTTCATAACTGGTTTCTTTTTATATTTTAATGATATTTAAATTATTTAATCAAAGTCAATCCAACTCTACTAAAACTTTTTTCTTCTGATGAAAATTAGATCTAATTCCCGCTATACGTTACCTTCCATAGGATATTACCGCTGTCATCATTTACCAATAGCGCACCGTCTGGCAAAACTGTGACATCCACAGGTCTGCCGTAAACTTCTGAGCTTTCGGAATCTGACACGAAACCTGTCAAGAAATCCTGAGGCTCACCAGCTGGCTTTCCATCAGCGAACGGAACGAAAAGGACTTTATACCCAGAAAGTTTCTCACGGTTCCAAGATCCATGCTGACCTACAAAAGCACCATTCATATATTCATTAGGAAAAGAGTCTCCATCGTAAAAAGTCAAACCCAACGAGGCGGTATGACTTCCCACTGGCACGTCAGGAACAAGTGCTCTTCCAATCAAATCCGATCCTTCGCCTTTCATTCTAGGGTCTTCAATCTGACCAAAATAAGAATAAGGCCAACCGTAAAAACCTCCTTTTTCTACACTGGTGATGTAATCGGGAACCAGATCATTTCCTAGTTCATCACGCTCATTTACAGCCGTCCACAATTCATTTGTGCCAGGATTCCACGACATGCCTACGGGATTTCTAAGACCACTGGCATAGATGATTTCACCACTACCATTAGGGTTAATCTCCAGGATATTTGCCCGTCTTGTTTCCTCCTCCATTCCATGCTCTGCATTATTACTGGCTGAGCCCACCGAAATGTAGATTTTGCTCCCATCCTCATTAGCTATCAAATTTCTCGTCCAGTGATTATTGTATCCACCTGCAGGAAGATCTACTATTTTCTCACCTTCTCCCTCAAGTTTTTGCTGTCCTGCCTTATAGGGAAATCGATATAGTCCATCTGTATTTGCTATATAGAAATAGTTATCCATGACTAGCATTCCATAAGGGCGGTTCAAATCTTCTTTGAAGATTTCCCGCAGTTCATATTCCCCATCATTATTTTTATCCTGAAAAATGGTGATTCGGTCTGCACTACCCTTCGTACTACTTTCTACCACAAAAAGATCGTCATTTGGTCCTACGTAGGTATTTCTTGGATTATCTAACTCATCCGCAAATTTGGTCACCGTGAAGCCAGCCGGAGCAGTTGGCATTTTTCCATCCGGCCAGCCTACCACCTTGCTATTATTTGTCACTGATTCAGAAGAGTAAGGTGCAGGCAAGATTAGTTCTCCGTTGGCAGTTTGCACGGTATCAGCACTGGTTTGAGAGATTTCCTCTTTTTCATCCTTCGATATTTTATCCTGACATGAAGCAAAACTCATGGTTGCCATCATCATAACCGGAAGTGTCACTTTAATTTGCATAAATGATTTTGGTTGATCTCTCATAAAAAGATCAATCCTACAGCCAAAAAATATACAAGGTTAGTACAGGCAGATAAGGGAGCAAAAGAATCTTTTACAGTAAAATGATCACATTTTTTCCCTGATAGATGTGAATAAAAACTCCCAATCTGGGTCGTAAATTATACGATCCAAGAACCTAGCTATCCAGCCTTTCCAAGGCTTTTTCAATACTGATGCCTTTACTTAGAACTTCTTTGAAGAGGTCAGGATGTTTTTTCAATCTTTCTTTCATTGTGAAAATTGTGAAGTCATTCTTATCCAGTTTACTGTTCACTTCCTTCCATAGCAGCGGCGTGGAAACTGTAGCGCCAGGTTTCGGGCGAACACAATACACAGATGCCAAAGTTTGTCCCGGACGATTTTGCAGATAATCCAGATAAATCCTGCCTTTTCTGGCTTTGAGCGGTCTTTCCAAAGTAGTGAGTTTTGGGAGTTGTCCCTGGACAATTGTACAGAGCAGCTTACAAAAATCTCTTCCCTCCTCAAATGTATATTTTGCGGCCAAGGGAATGTAAATATGGAGCCCGCTTGATCCGGATGTTTTGCAGTATCCTTCGATTTTAATCTCATCGAGAAGTTGGTGAAAAGCCTGGGCAACTTCGATCACTTGCTTAAAATTATTTTTATCCGACGGGTCCAAATCAATCACGATATAATCAGGCTTGTCCAGCGAACCGATCCGCGAATTCCAGGGATTCAATTCTATACAACCAAGATTAGCCATATAGATCAATGTAGCTTCATTTTGACAAAGCATATAATCGATATCCTTCTCTGAAGACTCCGAATAAACGCTGGTAGTCTCTATCCAATCAGGATATCCATCTGGCGTATCTTTTTGGTAAAAACCATCTTTATCTATTCCATTGGGATGACGGTGGAGATTCTGCGGGCGATCTTTTAGGAATGGCAATATGAACTTGGAAACGGTCAGGTAGTAGTCTATTAGGTCATATTTAGTGATCCCTTCTTTCGGCCAAAGTGGTTTTTCAAGGTTGCTCACTGGCACATTGATCCCATCTATTTCTAAGGAATTTGGAGAATTACCCATGGTTTCCCCCTGCGTCTCAGGACTTTCTATTTTAAGTTCCTGCGGAAATTTATCCTTTCTCAAGACTTTAAAAACAGGCTGACGAAGCCGATTATTATCTGTCCATTCCGCGAAAACAACTTCAGCCACCATGACAGGACGAAGCCAAATGGCCTCTCTGCCATTGAGATTTATTTTTTCCGAAAAAGGGGATGTAGTTTGCTTGATTTTATTGAATTGGGCGATCAGCTCCTTCTGCTGAACTATAGAAAATCCTGTCCCACAGTTACCTACATACTCTAGTTTATCCTTCTGATTCAAGCCCAGAATCAATGATCCAAAAGGTCTGTTTTCTGATTTGGTGTAGCCACAGATGATGGTTTCCAAACTTTCCTTTGTTTTGAATTTTAACCATTCCTCTGACCTCAGTCCTGGATAATAGAATGAATCAGCCTTTTTGCCGATGATTCCTTCTAGTCCTCTATCCTTCGCTTCTTCGAAAAAAGCCTTGCCTCCTCCCACGATATGCTCACTATAACGCACCTTGGTAAGCCCCTCAATCAGCGAGCGCAACAATTCCTTTCGTTCTTCCAATTTGAGGTGCACAATACTGTGACCATCCAAAAAAAGCAGATCAAATACAACGTATACCAGGTCGCCTTTGGGGTCATCTCCAAGATGCTGAAGCCATTGGAATTTAGAGATGCCATCCTTATCCAGACTGACAACTTCGCCGTCAAGGATGGCATCTTTGGGAAGCTGTTTTAAACTTTCGATGAGCTCAGGATAAGTCTCGGAGTAGTCCACTCCATTGCGGGAATAGAGCGTAGTACGATCAGGGGAGTGATTGCAGACCATGCGATACCCATCCCATTTGATCTCATAGAGCCAGTTTTTAGAGTTACTGAACTTCAGATCCTTACTGTTGGAAGCCAGCATGGGTGAAACCTGCTGCTTAAGTTTAAGTGATTTAGACGGTTTCGTCTTCTTTTCTACTTTGGTTTCACTTAAATGAAGATTTGCGTCGTAATCCAAATCCGTGGCAAATTCATCTTTCTTTTTGATCAGCAACCATTGCGGCTTTTTACCCTCAAACTTTGTCCTTACCAAGGCAAAATCTCCCTGAAGTTTGGTTCCAAAAAAAGTGATTTTCAGATCGCCATCCTTGAGCATTTTGAGCTCAGCATCCTTTTTATCTGACATCGGAGTATAGGTGCCCGAATCCCAAATAGTCATTTCCCCAGCTCCGTAATTTCCTTTGGGTATAGTTCCCTGAAAATTCAGGTAATTCAGCGGGTGATCCTCAGTTTGCACAGCCAGCCTTTTGTCGCTTGGGTTCAAAGAAGGACCTTTCGGTACTGCCCAGCTTTTGAGGACTCCTTCCATTTCCAGTCTCAGGTCAAAATGCAAATGACTCGCATCATGACGCTGGATTACAAATCGAAGTTCGCCAGTTTGCTGCGCAAAATCACCTCTGGGCTCATTTGTCTTCTTGAAATCACGTTTCTTGTTATACTCATCAAGTGCCATTAGGATGCTTTTTTACGTTTTTCCAAACTTGCTTTGAGCTGCGCCATCAAATCTTTTGCAGGAGTATTCTCGGGTTCAAATTTCTTGACAACAGCTTTTTTGCCTTTTGATTTGGCTTTAATCACTTTCATCAACTGCTCGTTGTATTGATCTCGATACTTGGAGAGATCAAATTTTTCGCTGTATTGCTTGATCAGCGATTCAGCCATATCCACTTCTTTTTTAGTTAATTTGGAACTGGAAATTTTAAGATCTGAAGGACTACGGATCTCGTCAGAGAACCGAATCACATGGAGAACCAAAGCTTCCTTATAAACTCCTATAAGACATAGATTTTCTTTTTGCCGCATCACAAAGGTTGCAAGGCCCAGTTTCTTCGTTTTCTTGAGCGAATCCCTCAGAAGATTGTAAGCTTTTCCTCCCTCTTTTTGTGGCTCAAGAAAGTAGGGCTTTTTGAAGAGCATGTCAGCTACTTCGGCCTCGTTTACGAAAGCTTCTATTTCCACGATTTTACTCTTCTTGGCATTGGCCTGATCAAAATCCTCATCCTCCAGTACAATGTACTTATCGTCCATCTTGTAGCCTTTCACGATGTCCTTCCACTCCACTTCCTTTCCAGATTTCTCATTCACCCGTTGGTAACGGATGCGTGCATGATCTTTAGAGTCGAGCATATCCAAATCAATTCTTCTTGATTCGGATGCTGAATACATTTTAATAGGGATATTCACCAGACCGAAACCCAGTGTCCCATTCCAAATTGATTTCATGAGTATGTAGTTTTTGGATTAATCATTTTTTAAAATCTTCAATTAATGCTTTGCCAGTGATACTTTTACCGTTGGAGTCTGCTCATAGAGTGTCTGATGCTCGAATAATTCATCGTCCACATGAAAAGGCAAATGGGTGCTGACCTTGATTTTTTTAGCTTTGACGGTTGGAAAAGGGCTGGGTGTCATACCTTTTTTTTGCGCTTTCAGATAGGATTTCAATTCCTCTTTTTGATCTTCACTCACCAGCAGCACATCCAAGTAATCATCGCTGTGAACAGCATCGGGCGCCAATTCTAGCTGAGGTCCGAGACGTCTGGTATTCATGATCTCTATCCAGATGTATTCACCCGAATAATCTTTTTTGTCCAGTTTAATTTTATAGCTATGAACCGGAAGCTCTGTCTCCAATTTAATCAGATTTTTCAGACCGAATCCTACTTTTTCCTCCTCATCGCCAGGCATCATTTTATCCCTGTCCTTCTGTAGCAGGAGCGCTGTGAATATTCCCCATCCTAACCCTTCCACAAACCAGCCTCTTTCTTCTTTAGTTTTATATTGCCCTATGCTAAGGTTGCGGAAGTCCTTTTTCTCATAGCGATCCACAATTTTTTTATAGTAATCGGTCAGGTCTAGGCTTCCCGCTATGTTGTTTGCATTTCCAAAAGGCAGAATTGCTATTGGACATTTATTATCCCGCAGTTTCAAAAGAACCTTCTCCACTGTCCCATCACCACCCGCGATCATGATCAGATCGGAAGTGAGGTCCAATACCTTTTCGTAGCCTTCCTCCTTACAGTTTTGGGCCACAATGCTTGCTCCCTGGTTTTCCAAAGATTTTATAATCTTCGTCAGCGGAAAATCTTCATTTCTGGCAGTTGGGTTATAGAGTAGTATAATCTTCATAAATCTGGTAGTATTAAAGTTCTGCTTACTATTTGCATGCTAAAAAGAAACCAAACTAACTAACCATGAATATTTTGATCACAAATGATGACGGAGTCTATAGCCCGGGAATTTTGGAATTAGCTGAAGTAGCTGCTGAATTTGGAGACGTGCGAATTGTCGCTCCTGATGTAGAACAATCCTCTATGGGCCATGCTGTCACGGCCACAAGGCCACTGTCCTATCGCAAAACCAAGATCGGCGATTTCGACGCCTTCCGTGTGAATGGCACACCGGCTGATTGCGTCTCTTTAGGTAGTTTTCATTGGGAAAAAGTAGATGCGGTGCTTTCCGGTATCAATCTAGGTCCGAATCTGGGAAATTCCATGTGGCACTCAGGCACGCTTGCAGGCGCAAAACAGGCGGCCTTGCTGGGAATCAAGGGAATTGCATTCAGTACTCCTACCCAAAAAGAGGAATACAATTTCTCCCATATACGACCTTACGCCAGAGAAGTAATCTCCTATCTGCTAGGTCAAGAAGGTCCCAAACTGGTCAATGTAAACTTCCCTTTTGCCCCTACAGGGGTCTCCTGGACACGTCAATCTGTGCGACAGTACGATGGACTTGTCAAGCCTTCCGAAGACCCAATGGGTAGAAAGCATTTTTGGTTTACAGTAGTTCCTCTGGAAGCTGCAGAAGAAGGAACTGACCGCTACGCCATAGAACATGATATGGTTTCACTTACGCCTTTGAGATTAGACTTGACAGATGAGTCGCAGCTCGTAAAACTTACAGGAATGAATATATTCAATACTTAAAAATGGGGGTAATTTTTACCTAGATATTGGTCAGAATTCTACAAGTCCTTCATTTGTACATTTGCAGGTCACCGGCAAAACTTTGAGCTTACTATCTGAGTTTTCATTCGAATTACTCCTCTTCCCTCATTTGGTCAAAATCCTTGACTACCATTATACAAACATCATGGATCTTCCAATGAAACTCCTGTAGGTTATCCTGTGCTTCTTTGATCAATGCTTCTAGATGCTGGACAGTCTTTGTAACGACATATACTTCTCCAAAAAATACCATTCCCTGTTCTCTAAACCGGACTTTTACCTCCTCTACCCAAGGCAAATCATCCATGATTCTAATAATCTCATCCACCAATTCATCAGGATGGGAGCTGGTTACATCCATAGGAGTTCGGTCCATAAGATCAGACACAGCATTTTTTAAATTATTCAAACCGTCCTTTATTACAGATATGGAGATAAACAAAGCGGCAAGGGCATCCATCCACCAAAAACCCAACCCCACGCCAATTATTCCTATCATGGCAGCGAATGCTGTCTGATAATCCGCTTTTTGAGTATCCGCATCTGTAAACAGGATCTTATTGTGGATCTTTTTGGCCAATGGCATTTTTTTATTTCCCAACCACATCGCAGGAATAGCACTGTATACGAGGACAAGAATCATAATCCAGCCCATCCATAGTTGCTGGCCAAAAATAAAAACACTTCCTATGGTAGGGCGCTCAACATTAATCAAGGCAAGAGATGAGTCTATTGCCAAAAAACAGCCCATGGAAAAAAGAGCCAATGAACCTGCCAAAAAAGCTATGCTATAAACCCGGTGAAACCCATAGGGGAAGCGCTTATTCCCTGGTTTTTCAAAATAACGGGAGGCTATCAAAAATGCCATTGCAGGCAAGGTGCTCAAGGCATCTTCCAGCCATGCTGTTTTCATGGCCTGGCTGGATCCCATTACCAAGTTCATTAAAATAATCACCGATACTAAGTATCCTAGGGTTATCCATTCCAATTTCACGGCCTTTTTAAAGGATTTACGTAGTGAAAAGGGAAGCCTAAATTCTTGAGTTTGTCTCATTTGCTTAGTATGAAAGGTCTTATTCGAAATCCCAATTTGTTATCGCACTAAGAGATTAGAAAATTCAAGTCCATCCTGAAGATAAGATAAAGTCAACCCTTCCCTCTCTCTCAAATGCTCACTATAAATATGTGTTACCGTGTACCAACTGCTTTTGCCCGAGATTACTTTCTATTATTATTAACTGGTAACCAAACACTTAAAACCGTCCAGATTCTATTCCAAAGCACCTCTCCAAAACCTGTAGGACGAATAAAGGATGCTCCGCCAATTCTATCTGAAAGACTTGTTGAAATAAGAGAAAATCAAAAATGTGAGGCTCCCAGTTACACTATTTTTTATGCTATTATGCCAAGACAAGCTTCAATTCTTCCACACATCCCCTACAGGAGTGTGCAAATTTCCTACAGACTTCTAGGTCAAATTTATCAAATTCCACGGAGCAGGAAGAACAGGATTTTATGCAGGTCTGCATCATTTTGCCCCGGTTAAAACTGCCAGATTCACTGGCTGCAAGGCATTCAGAACAGTCTTTCAAACAATGTTTTGCTTTCGCTAGACATTCTTCCATTGTCATATCTTCTTTAAATACAGTAATCACCTGTAAAGCATCGTTAAGGCACTGCTCAAGTGCTACACAATAATCACTTTTAAGAGGAATCAAGCTCATCATGTCATCCATCGATTTGATCTGTTCCCTATTGAAAAGCCAAAAAGCAAGCCATCGTTTATTCCACCTTATTTAAATTTACTTAACTCTTTACTGAAGCGTTAATTATAATATTCAAGCATTTAGGACAAAATTAATCCTAGAAATTTTCTTCACAATCCGTTACCAAACTTCTACAGTTTGAAGCTCATTCACCTTCCTAAAGTGGTTATATTATTTTGCAAATTTGGATATTCTAATCCCTATAAGGGACTTCAATCAAATACTTATTTAACTCGTATCTGAAAATTGTTCATTACATAAATTCATATGAGTATTCGCATGTTGCAGACTTGAAGTAACTATAGCAATAGATAGTCGCCCAAATGATTTTCTCCTAAGTACTTCCTAATATTGATTCTAGAGAAACAACAATGTCGCTTCATGTCGGCTCAAGAAACTTCCATCAACAGCTAAGCAGAGAGATTGCTTAGCTTGGTGTAGGTTCAGCATATGGGTGCCCTCAAACCTGCTAGTACAAAATTCGAAAAACTTACTGCACGCAAAACAACTAGAGATTCAGAAACTTGTATAGACTTACCAAAAGCATTTACAGTTTCTCAGATTTGCAAAGTATTTCCTGAATCCGAAGATCTATAGTTCCTATTCCTTATAATTCAGAACCCTTAAATTTTTCGGGTAAACTTTAAACAAAAAACTGAATACTGCAGATTATTGACTTAAAGCGCAAAAAAATCCAGCTGCTTTTCCTGTAAACCGATTCATCTTCAAGTAGCCACTTAAAACCGAGTAGCTGTTGGTAACTTCGTCAGCCATTACTATTCGGAATAAAAAATCAATTTTTTCAGGATCTTCAGAATGCTGACGTAGCTACTTATTTAAATGTTAATCTACACCTGTTTCACTTTTTTTCAGGATGTTTTGCAAAATACTCTTTAGCTTTCTTTAATCCTGTAGCGATGGCCATACCCTCATCTCCATTCTCTTTTAAGATTTCATTTGCAATCTCGGTGGCCTTATTCCGTAAGTAAACTGGCTGATTTTTGTACGACGGTGGGAAATCTCCATTATTCCAAGGCATATTGCTCTCTTTTAGCGCCAGACATAATATACAATTCTATTTAAGAAAAGAGGGGAAGATTCAATGAGATTTTCAATCAATTTCATTGCTCAAGTTCTGTTTAAATATAACACCTAAACTTACTTTCAAACGATCTTGACTTCATTCTCAACGTCACTTCCCCAATTCTTAATATAATACAAGAAGTTTTTCAGAAGTTTAACCCTTTCCTTCTTCTAAGCGGAAAGAGACTTTGCAGTTCACTCCATAAGAGGTAACATCTTTGTCACTGACATGAGCTTTGATGTTGCTCACGTTAACAGAATCAATATTCTTTAGAGTTTTTGAGGCTTCTTGAACTGCCTTATCAATTGCATCTTCAATGCTTTCTTCAGACACTGAGATAAGTTCTATTACTTTTACGATTGACATTAGTGTAAAATTTAGCGGTTTAGTTTTTAAGGATATTATATAAAATACGAATAGTGTGCCATGTGCTTGAGTAGCCAAAATAAGTCATTTTTATAAGTAACTAATAAAAAAAATGTTACTGCTTAGTATCAGAATGTAACATTTAAGCGACCATACCATGATAGGCTATGTTTATTGATAGCTGCTGATACTTAGTTCTAGTTTAGGGATTGAAGATTAGATACTCGCCAACCTGATTTTTGGAAATATTCAATAGTTTTGAGTAGTCCTTCAAACTAGTTTAGGTGAGGCTCACCACCCCATTCCTCCTTTGCCAATGCAATAGTCAAGCTTTCGTAGCACCAGAGCGAATTGGGTAGGAGAAAAATCAGCTTCATTGGAACTGCCAGTTAATTCAATTATTTAACTTCTGATGAGCGGCCTTAAACAATTTTGATCTTGAGCCTTTTTGTCAAACACATTTTATTGCCTCAATCAAAGAAGTCTAAGCACTTGGTACAGGATCAAATTGGTAGTGAGCTGGGGATATGGGAATCTGATCTATCTTCACAAATCAGAGATGTGTCACATCATATTGTAACAACTCAAAATTCTCTTGGCCTAAGGATGATGTGTGTTTTTTACTGTTTCAGGTAAAGAAGTTATGTACGCACAATAATTCATCTCCATAATTGAAATTATTTTCGCATAGGTGGCTACCAGAAACCTATCTCTTCCACTCATTAAATCTCTTTTCATAAATTAATAAAGTTAAAAGGCAAATCTTCACATTGAGCTATATACTAGTAGAAAAAAACTGATATATAAATCCAATAATATGGATTTAAAAGTAAAAAAAATATAGCTAATCTCATCTGCTTCTACGCCTGAACTCTCTTACAAAAATTAATAGGTTACTAAAACGTTACGGTCTGCACCACATTTACCTCACTTTTACTTTTTTTTATATTCCAACCTAGATAAATTATTAGAGGATTTTCAAATTCAATATGGCCTTTTTTTTGATCCTATAGCGATGGATTAAACAAGCAAAATTATGGTTATTAAAGTAATAATAGGAGTAATTATACTAGGACTAGTGGTCATCTGGTCAACTGCGTATCTTTCCAAAAAAAATAATAAAAAATAGCTAAACATAAATTGATTTGAAATCCTAGGTTCTCTTTAATTAGCTTAGTTTACAATTTAAAGTCACTAATAACCCATTAAAATCGGGACATTAAAGACCGAAAGTAAAAGGAATAAAAAGCGCAGCGCAGCAAGCGGCTTTATGCCGGAAGCTTACGGTCGCCCAGAGTCCATCGGACTAACTTGGTGAAGAATTCAGGGGAAACAATCACTTGCCTTTTACAATTATTTTGATAGAATTTACCATTCATCTGAAACTTCCAAACTTGACAAATAATTGAAGTAAAATAGCTTACTCTTTAAGAGTAGCTCCATTTGTCTAAACTAGCTTCAAACACCCGTTAGCGATTGAAAAGTAAATCCTCCGAAGGAGATTGAAATGAAAAGCCAGACCAACAGAACGGCAAAACAACCTAGGCTACGTCGTAAAATGCATTTACTTCTGTTTTCTGTACGATAGCATGTAAGCGAATCCATTCGAGTAGTTCTACCTATCGCCTTTTTCAAAATAAATTTCAAATCTTTTTTGGTAGCTACCACAACGGTGTAAAAAACAGCGATTTACAACATTCAAATTTGCTTCTGTCAGCGGAAAACCAATCCGCAAAAACAAAACAGAAATCACATGTTGGAAGCTATTACTTGGAATACCTACTTCAGCACATTGGCAGTAAGCCTGGTAGCTTACTACCTCATCATTATCTGCATATACTACCCCAAAGAACTCCGCAGCCTAATTTCAGGAAAAGCAAAGCAAATCAACCCCATACGTCAGCAGGAAAAGGAACGGCATCTGAGCAGGACTGACCCAACGGAAACTGATCGCTTTGAAGAACTGGAGAGCACGGTTGCGGAACTCCAAGGCACACTGGATAGAGCGGGAAACATGATAGACAAGAACCAGCTGCTTAGAGAGTTAAGCCAGGTCTTGTCCAGCCACCCCGGGCTTCGGGATCCCGCCTACCGGGTTGCCATTGGTAATTACCTCTCAGAAAACATCCCAAAACTACCTCGCCAGCAAATCAGTGAATCTGAGCTGGAAAAGATATGGGATGAATAATCTCCCTTCATTTTATCCCCTGCTAAAAATAACCTCCTTCAACTCATTCCAACACTTCTAAAACCCCTTTCCATGAAAAAGTCAAACCTTCTCAAACCAACTAGTAGTAAAGCCTTTCTCGCATCATTGCTCCTCTTATTTATTTCCATCATCGCAATGGCCCAGGACGGCTTGGCAGGAATAGCCGAAGCAGACCGACAGGTTAGAAGCTACTTCGCCGCCGGCACCAGTCTAATGTATGCCATCGGGGCAATACTTGGACTCATAGGCGCAGTAAAAGTCTATCAAAAATGGAATGCAGGTGACCCGGATACCGGAAAAGTTGCCGCTGCCTGGTTTGGAAGCTGTGTCTTTCTGGTCGTAGTAGCCACAGTCATCCAATCCTTCTTTGGAGTCTAACCGGAACCAAGCGCAACATGTCCAACAGCATCTACCGGATCAACAAAGGCATCAACAAATCCATTGAATTTAAGGGATTAAAAGCCCAGTACATCTGGTACCTAGGTGCCGGTGTGCTGGCACTACTTGTAGTATTTACCATCCTCTTTATTCTGGGGGTAAATCCCTTTATCTGCCTTTTCATTGTCGCAGTTTCAGGGTCTTTACTGGTCGTCAAAGTCTATCAACTCAGCCACAAATACGGGGAACACGGTATGATGAAAAAGCTAGCCCACCGACAGGTCCCGCTAGCCATCCGCATCAAGTCAAGAGGCGTGTATAAAAAACTCAAAACCAAAAAATAGAGAGCTTATTCACCCTCCTGAATTAAAACCAACAATCCCAAACTGAAAAAAATCCCAACTCATGGAAAGATCACTAGAATCCCATTTCCCACTTCTTAGTATCCAGCAGGATTGTATCCTTTCCAAGCAAGGGGATATCACAGTGGCTTTTCAAGCAGAGCTTCCTGAGATCTTTACCCTGAGTGACCGGGAATACGAAGCCTTCAATCAAGTCTGGATCAAAGCCATCAAATCACTTCCACAACGCAGTATTTTACACAAACAGGATTGGTTTATTGAAAGTAACCATCAAAGTAATTTCTCAAAAACCGAACAAAGTTTCTTACACAGAAGCAGCGAACGCTTCTTTCATGAGCGTCCCTTTCTGGATCACAGCTGTTACCTGTATTTGACTTTAACACCTGAAAACAGGAAAGCATCCAGCAGCCTATTTTCCACGCTACTCCGCTCCCATATTATCCCGGATGAATTGATTCTGGCTGATACGCTTCCCAACTTTTTGGATGCCTGCGGACAGTTCGAACGCATCCTAACCGACAGCGGATTTGTGCAGATCAAGCGACTAAAGGAAGTCGATATTTACAGCACTCGCACCCAAAAGGGAATTCTGGAAAAATACTGCAGCCTATCCGAAACCAAGGAACCAACCTGGCTTTCAGACATCAGCTTCAAACCCAGCCTCAGCGTCGGCAACAAACATTGCCGCTTGTTCACTCTTTCCGATGCCAGTGACTTGCCAGCACTTTGCGGAAGCAGAATCAACTACGACAAATACAGCACCGACACCACCAAATTCAGTGTGGGTTTTGCCTCTGCTCTGGGTCAACTCCTGCCCTGCAACCATATCTACAACCAGTACATCTTTATCGAAGATGCACAGCAAACGCTAAAAAAGCTGGAATCCAAGCGACTCCGTCTCCAGTCTCTTGCCAACTACAGCAGGGAAAATGCCATCGCACGGGATGCTACGAATGATTTCCTCAATGAAGCCATTGGCCAGCAACGGATTCCGGTCAAGTCACATTTCAATATCCTGGCCTGGACCGAAGATCCAAATCAACTTCCTGAAATCAAAAAGCAGGTCGGTGCAGCCCTCTCCCAGATGGAAGCTACCGCCAAAGAAGAAACTGTTGGAGCTGCTCAGATCTTTTGGGCAGGAATCCCCGGCAACAGCGCTGACTTTCCGATGAATGACCGCTTTGACACATTTGTGGAGCAAGCCAGTTGTTTCCTTAATCTTGAAACAGGGTATCGTAGCTCCATTAGTCCTTTTGGAATACGATTGGGTGACCGACTCACTGGAAAACCAGTTCATGTGGATCTCTCCGATGAACCGGTAAAAAAGGGAATCTGTACCAATAGAAACAAGTTCATTCTTGGCCCCAGTGGTAGTGGTAAATCCTTCTTCACCAATCACATGATCCGCAGTTATTATGAGCAGGGAACACATGTAGTGCTGGTCGATGTGGGCCATTCCTACAAAGGGCTCTGTGATCTGGTCGGGGGCTATTACTTCACCTATGACGAGAAAAACCCCATCCGTTTCAACCCCTTCTTCCTTGCTGAAGGAGACCAACTAGACACCGAAAAGAAAGAAAGCATCAAGACCCTGTTACTCGCCCTCTGGAAAAAGGACAACGAGACCTTCACCCGAAGCGAGTATGTAGCCCTTTCCAATGCTCTCAAAGGCTATTACGAAAAACTGGCTTCCGATTCATCCCTGTTTGCCAGTTTCAACAGCTTTTATGAGTACGTCAAGTCAGACTTTCTCCCTCTTCTTCAAAGCGATAAAGTCAAGGAAAAAGATTTTGACATCGGCAATTTTCTCTATGTACTCCGTCCCTATTACCGCGGCGGTGAATTTGATTACCTGTTGAATGCAACTGAAAACCTGGACTTGCTTCAGGAACGCTTTATTGTCTTTGAGCTGGACAACATCAAAGACCATCCGATTCTCTTTCCTGTAGTGACGATCATCATCATGGAAGTCTTCATCAACAAAATGCGCAAGCTCAAAGGTATTCGCAAGCTGATCCTGATCGAAGAAGCCTGGAAGGCGATCGCCAAGGAAGGCATGGCAGAATACATTAAATACTTATTCAAAACGGTACGAAAATTCTTCGGGGAAGCCATTGTGGTCACCCAGGAAGTGGAAGATATCATCAGCTCCCCTGTCGTCAAGCAGGCCATTATCAACAACAGTGATTGCAAGATCCTACTCGACCAGTCCAAGTACCAAAACAAGTTTGATCAAATACAGGAACTCCTGGGCCTGACCGACAAGGAACGGGCGATGGTACTGTCGGTAAACAAGGCCAACGATCCCAAACGGATCTATAAGGAAGTATTCATCAGTCTGGGAGGCATGCTCTCCAAGGTATATCGCACCGAAGTTTCAAAAGAAGAATACCTGGCCTATACCACCGAAGAAACCGAGAAAATAAAAGTGATGGACTATGCACAACGCTTCGGCTCCATCCAGAAAGGAATAGCAGCTCTTACCGCTGAACAGTCAGACAAATCAACCTCGCAACCCATATCCCTATGAACATACCCATCACAAAAATCAAACGGATACTTCTGCTTACAACTTTTTGCGTGGCCATTACTTTCCCGCCACAGAAAGCTGAGGCGGCAGTTCCACTGGCCATTCTGGAGATCATCAAGGCTGGAGTAAAAAAAGTCATTGTTGCCATGGACCTGAAAATCCAACGGGAGCAGAACAAAGTGCTCTGGATGCAAAATGCCCAGAAGGTACTGGAAAACACCCTATCCAAACTCAAGCTGGAACAAATCGCCGATTGGACCGATAAGCAGCGGGACTTATACGAGAGGTATTTCAACGAATTACAGACTGTCAAATCAGCCATCTCAGGTTTTCAACGGGTCAGGGAAATCTCCCAAAAACAAGCCCTAATCGTGTCAGAATATAAAAAGGTCTGGGCAGTCATCCAGCAGGACAATCATTTTACCACATCAGAAAAGGTATACATGGCCAAGGTCTATGCAGGCATTTTGGCAAGCACGGTGGAAAACCTGGACCAGATGGCTCTGCTTGTCAAATCTTTTACCCTACAGATGAGCGAGGGGGAACGCCTTACACTGATCAATGAAACCGCAAACCGGGTGGACCAAAACTATCAGGATCTGATTGCCTTCAATCTCAGCAACGGACAGCTAAGCCTGCAACGGGCTGCAAACACCAAGGAACTAGAACAGATCCAACACCTCTACGGAATCACCCGCTAAAGCAGCACCAAATTAAACTCCAAAACCATGAAACGACTGATTCTTATTTTCTATCTGGTAAGCACGTCCCTGCCTTCCCATGCCCAAACTTGGAATGAATGGTGGAAGCA